>OBYM01000567.1_pt1 | contig 19654 bp, 16 predicted proteins | sample 1538191 | NCBI WGS metagenome assembly OBYM01 (sample SAMEA2580165, study PRJEB22360) | human gut metagenome | biome: human gut; feature: human-associated habitat; material: faeces | place: Denmark | collected 2008/2010 | reverse complement strand
AGCACGATGCGGGTACCGCAACCCGACATTATCGAGCATTTTGGCAACGCAGATGCCGTGCCGCAGCCGCCGGAGCGGTGCTTAAGCCGCAAGGCGGGAATTGTGCGGTGTTGCCTTAAGGATACCGCTCCCGCACACGCCTGTCAAACCCCGCTTGCAATTTGGACGGGGGTATGGGATAATGGCTTACAGCAAAGGGCCATGCCGTTTGCGCCCGGCCGGATTGACCGGCGGAACGGGGCACAGGAACGCCCCCCGATTTTTCCCCGAAAGGTAGATGTTTTTTATGTTGATACGCACCGCAGTCCCCGCCGATGCCGCCGCGCTGGCGGAGGTGGAGGCCCTCTGCTTCCCCGCAGCGGAAGCCGCGCCGGAACAGCAGTTCAGGGACCGTCTGCAGGCTTATGCCGGACACTTTTGGCTGATGTTTGACGGTGAAACGCTGATTTCTTTTGTGGACGGTATGGTGACAGACCAACCCGATCTGACCGATGATCTATACGAAAATGCCGCTCTGCACAGCGAAACCGGCGCATGGCAGATGATTTTTGGCGTGGTGACCCGGCAGGGCCTCCGCAAACACGGTCTGGCAGCCCAGCTGCTGAACCGCGCCATTGCCGATGCCCGCCAGCAGGGCCGCAAGGGTCTGGTACTGACCTGTAAGGACAAACTAGTACACTATTACGCCAAATTTGGCTTTGTTAACGAGGGTGTTTCCCAATCCACCCACGGCAATGTGGCGTGGAACCAGATGCGGCTGACATTTTAACAGGAATATAGAATGAAGCAAGCCCCCCGGCAGGCAGCGGAGCACTGTTCATACGCTGTAAACTTGCCGGGGGCTTGTTTATTCTTTGCATTATGCTGTCATGCAAAGAGATTCATCAAAGGATCGACATGAACCACTCAACGGTTTTGGGGTCATAGTGGGAGAAGAAACGGCTTTTGCTCTGGTCCGGTGCCTCAATCGGTGTGGCAATAATCATGGAGATACTGCCCCACCGCCAATGCCGGCAAGGCCAGGGTCCCAGCCAACACCAGAAGAATCCGGCGGGGCAGGGAAGAATGCTTCATCAGCGGCCCTTTTTTCTTACGGCAACACCGCACAATTCCCGCCGAATGGCCTATGCGCACTGTTCCGGCGACTGTGACCGGCCTGCTGAAACGGCGCTCAATCCACAACCGGAACATCCAGCCCAAACTCCTGCGGGCGGAACCGCGGGCAGACATTTTCGGCGGTGCAGATGACCGAAGCCGCCAGCCGGCTGCCAATGCCGCAGGCTTCCGCCATCGTTTTGCCATAAGCGCGGCCAATGACTGTACCGGCAAAGAACGCATCGCCTGCGCCGGTGGTATCGATCACGTTTACCTTTTTGGCGGGTACAATGCCACTTTCGCCATCCGCGCAGGCGTACACCGCGCCTTTGTCCCCCATGGTAACAACCATGCAGGGGATGCGGGCGCTGCCTACATTAGCGGCCAGCGTGCGGCACATTTCCTCCGGCCCCATATGGTCGTATTCGTCAGAAAAGAGGATCCCCGCTTCCTGCTGGTTGCAGACAAAACAGTCGATTTGCTGCAAAAAGTCACGCCGCTCCATGGCAATGCTCATGTTGGAAACCGCGGCATATACCTTTTTGTGGTATTTCTGTGCAAAATACAAGACCTGCTTTACAGTGTCTTTTTCCAGATCAAGTTCAATGGCAATGCCATCGCAGTCCTTAAAAATTTCATCGCCTTTTTCGGCCAGCAGGTCGGTCAGGGGATTGGTGTCCGGCCGCTTGGAGATGGCGGCCACCACATCGCCCTCATTATTGAACACAGCCAGCCAGGTGCCCATGCCGTCCGGTACGCGCTGGATATAGCGGGTGTTCACCTTGTGGCGCGCCAGTTTATCAATAACATCCTGCCCTGTGCCAGTGTCATCCACCAGGCTTACAAAGGTGGGGCGCAGCTCCACGTTGGCGATATCCTCCGCCACATTGCGGCACACACCGCCGTGTACCTGTTCTACCCGCCCGGCGTTGCGCCCGCCCGGAATATAGGTGGCAAGGGGGTACCCCTTGATATCAACAAAAACTGCGCCGATGACAACGATCCCCATGCAAAACGCCCTTCCTTACCCAGGGTGCAGCGGAAAACAAGGAAACCGACTGAATGTTTGTCTTTTCAGCTGCACCGTATAACTGTAAACTTATGATGAACAGTTTACATGATTGGGGCCGAAAAAGCAAGGCTGGCGGCGATTTTTGCCGCTTTTGCGGCAAACTGTACCGCACGGACGGAATCTTTATCTCCTCTTTACAATGATTTTCCGCGGTGCTATAATAACAGCGAAAAACCGACCGACCGGTCGGTCAAGCACACTAAAAAAGCTCCGTTTCCCCCTAAAAAGGGGCGCCACACGGCGGCTGCGCTGCGCTTCGGCGCTCCTTCCTTTTGGGGCAGTCTGAACCCGGCCGGTCGGTCACATCCGCCAACATAGGCCCGCCCAACGTGCGGGCAAAGGGAACAAACAAATGCCAAAATACAGTGTTAAAAAGCCATTTACCGTACTTGTGGCGGTCATATTGGTGGTGGTGCTGGGCTTTGTAAGCCTGACCGGCATGCAGACAGACCTGCTGCCCAATATGAACCTGCCCTACCTGCTGGTCATTACCACCTACCCCGGCGCCAGCCCGGAACAGGTGGAAAGCGATGTGACCCAGCCGCTGGAAAACAGCCTTTCCACCCTGAATGGTGTAAAGAACGTGACCAGCCAGAGCAACGAAAACTACAGCCTTGTCATTCTGGAATACCAGGACGACACCGACATGGACAGCGCCATGGTCAAGGCCAGCACCGCCGTGAACCAGCTTTCGGGCAGTCTGCCCGATATGGCCAGCACCCCCACGCTGATGGAGATGAGCCCCGATATGATGGCCACCCAGTATGTTGCGGTGGACTATGAGGGGATGGACATCTACGAGCTTTCCGACTATGTGGAGGATACGATCGTACCCCAGCTGGAGCGCGTGGACGGCGTGGCCAGCGTTTCCACCACCGGCCTTGTCAAAAAATCAGTGCAGATCACGCTGGACCAGGACAAAATTGACGATGTGAATGACAAACTGCTGGTCAAGGTGAGCGACCGCCTGGCCGAAGCCAAAAAGCAGCTGGACGAAAACGAGGCCAAAATCAAGGACGGCCTGGCGGAGCTGGACAGTGCCCAGAGCCAGCTGGATTCCGGCAAAGCCCAGCTGAATACCCAAAAGCAGAGCCTGACCCAGCAGCTGCGGGATGCCATCGACCAGCTGAACGAGGAGATCCCCAAGCTGGAAGAGCAAATTGCGGGGCTGAAAACCCAGCTGGACACCGCCCAGAGCAAGCTGAACCAGCTGAAAGTGGACCCCAGCAGCCTGCCGGAAGTGACGTTGCCGATCGATGATGCACTGTTTGCTTCCTGCAAAGAGATTCTGGCAAAATATGACCCCCAGTACGATGCAAATGCCATGCCCGCTAATTTGGAGGAAGCCAAGAGCGACCTGACCAAGATGGCCGCGATGCTGGCTTCCATCGAGCGCGCCCAGCAGGCCATTGAGACCGAAGCTGCCGCCCTGACCGGCGGGCAGAGCGTCAGCGATGCCTGCGCCGCGCTGGACGCCCAGATCCTGACGCTGACCGTGCAGGTGCAGCAGAAGGATAACGAGATTGTTCAGCTGGAACAGCAGCTGGATACCGCCGCCCCGGAAGAGCAGGATGCTATCCGCGCGGAAATCGAAAGCAAAAAAGCTGAACAGGCGGCTTTACAGACCCAGCTGGACACTGCCACCAGCCAGCGCGCAGCCCTGGATGGTTACAAGAGTGATGAAAGCACCCTTTCCACCACCCAGACGGCCTTGCGGAACGCAACGGTGCTGCTGAAAGCCCGGCAGGAAGCCGAAGCCAGCCTGAACGAGAGCACCGAGGAACTGCGCCAAACCCTACAGCAGACGATTACCACCCTGAACACCCAGATCGACAAAGCCGAAGCCATGCTGGCCAATTTGAACGATCAGCGCGGCAAGCTGCAATCGATGCTGGAAAGCCTTTCTGCCAACCCGACAGACCCCCAACTGGCCGATATGGCCGTGCAGCTGCTGCTCAGCGGCACCGAAGCCCAGCTCAGTTTGGGCGAGTTCCAGATCAGCAGCGGCCGCACCCAGCTGGAAGCGGGCCAGACCCAGTTGGACTCCGCCCGCGAAGAGTATGAATCGGCCCGCGAGGAAGCGCTGAAAAGCGCCAATCTGGACCAGCTGCTGAACATGAACACCTTAAAGCAGCTGATCGCCGCGCAGAACTTCTCTATGCCCGCCGGTTACATTGACGGCGGGGAAGGGGACGATAACCAGTACATCTTAAAAGTCGGCGATGCGTTTGACAATGTGGATGAGCTGAAAAGTATGGTCCTGTGCAGCATTGACGGCATCGGCGATGTGCGGCTTTCCGATGTAGCGGACATTGAGCTGACCGATAACGCGGACGACAGCTACGCCAAGGTGGGCAAAAACCGCGCCGTGCTGCTTTCAATCTATAAAAGCTCCACGGCTTCCACCTCGTCTGTCTCCAACGCAAGCACCGCTGCTATGAAAGAACTGATGGCAGAAAACGACGGCCTGCACCTGACCACTATCATGGATCAGGGCGATTACATCAAGCTGATTGTGAACAGCGTCATGTCCAACCTGATCGAAGGCGCTGTGCTGGCCATCATTGTGCTGGCTCTGTTCTTAAAGGATATCCGCCCCACGCTGGTGGTGGCCATCAGCATGCCGCTCAGTGTGCTGTTTGCCATTGTCATGATGTATTTCAGTGGCATTACCCTGAACATTCTCAGCCTGTCTGGCTTGGGGTTGGGCGTTGGCATGCTGGTGGATAACTCGGTCGTTGTCATCGAAAATATTTACCGCCTGCGCGGGCGCGGCATTCCGGCCCCGCGTGCTGCGGTGCAGGGCGCACGCCAGGTGGCGGGGGCCATCGTGTCCTCCACCCTGACCACGGTCTGCGTGTTCCTGCCCATGGTGTTTACCACCGGCATGGTGCTGGAGCTGCTTTCCGATATGGCATGGACCATCACGTTCAGCCTGCTGGCATCCCTCATTGTGGCCCTTACCGTGGTGCCCTGCGCCGGTTCCACCGTACTGCGCAAGCAAAAAGAGATCAAGCACCCCTGGTTCGACCGTTTCCTGAACGGGTACGAAAAGCTCTTGCGCTTCTGCTTAAAGCGCAAGGCCATCCCGCTCACACTGGCGATCGTGCTGCTGGCCGTATCGGTCTGGCGCATTGCCACCATGGGCGTGGTGCTCATCCCGGATATGGGCTCCAACCAGCTTTCGATTACGGTAACGGTGCCTGCGGATACCGAAAAAGAGGATGCCTTTGCCACCGCAGACGCCGTGATGGACGCCATTACCAACATTGACGGCGTGGAAACGGTGGGCGCCATGTCCGGTGGCAGCGACAGCACCAGCAGCATGCTGATGATGACCGGCACTGAGGGCACCACGGACAACACCAGCTTTACCTATTATGTTCTGCTGACTGACGAGGGCGCCAGCAACAGCAAGGCCATCCAGCAGCAGATCGCCGATGACACCGCTGACCTGAACTGCGAAGTGGACATCAGCGCCAGCAGCATGGATATGAGCGCATTGTCCGGCAGCGGCGTGGAGGTGGACATCTACGGCCAGAACCTGGACAGCCTGACCACCGCCAGCCAGCAGGTGATGGACCTGCTGAACAGCGTGGACGGCATCGAGAATGTCTCCAACGGGCAGGAAACCGGCGACGAGGAGGTGCATATCGTCATTGATAAGGACAAAGCCATGCGCCTTGGCCTGACGGTGGCGCAGGTATACCAGCAAATCGCCGCAAAGCTCAGCACCGATACCACCGCAACTACCCTGAAAGTGGGCCGCGATACCTATGATGTGACGATTGTGGATAAGACCGATACCCCGAACCTGGACGATCTGTTCCAGATGGAGTTCATCACAACGACCACCAACGATGACGGCAACACCGTGAACGAGACCCATACCCTGGGCGAGTTTGCCTCCCGCACCAACGGCAACGCCTATGCGACCATTGCGCGCGAAAACGGCTCCCGCAAGATCAGCGTGACCAGCGATACCGCCGAAGGCTACAACACCGCCCTGATCTCCCGTGAGCTGAGCCCCCAGCTGGAAGCACTGGACCTGCCAGATGGCTGCACCGCTGAAATTGCCGGTGAAACCACCCAGGTGACCGAGATGATCCAGCAGATGGCCAAAATGATGGCCCTGGCACTGTTGTTTGTCTATTTTGTCATGGTGGCGCAGTTCCAAAGCCTGCTTTCTCCCTTCATTGTGCTGTTCACCATTCCGCTGGCCTTTACCGGCGGCATGATCGGCCTGATGATTGGCGGCGAACAGCTTTCGGTCATTTCGCTCATGGGCTTCCTTGTGCTGATGGGCGTGGTGGTCAACAACGGCATTGTGTTTGTGGATTACGCCAACCAGCTGCGCATTGGCGGGCTGGAGCGCACCGATGCCCTGGTGGCAACCGGCCGCACCCGTATGCGCCCCATCCTGATGACGACCCTGACCACCGTGCTTGCCATGGTAACGATGATCTTCAGCAAGGATGCCGGAAGCGAGATGGGCAAAGGCATGGCCATTGTTATTGTGGGCGGCCTTTCCTATGCAACGCTGATGACCCTGTTTATTGTGCCGGTGATGTATGACCTCTTCTACCGCAAGCCGCCGGTCAACATTGATGTGGGCGATGACGGCATGGATGACCTGCCCGATGATGCGGCCGAGTTTGCCGCAGAATTTGCCGCCCGCCGCGCAGCAGAGGGCAAGAACCAGCCGGAACCCGAAACACCGGATACCGCCGAGCACCGCCGCTTAAAGCTGCCCGGTAAACCCGATACCGAAAACGGGGAGGGGACGCCACAATGACACCAGATATCCGCAAAGAACGCGAAACCGCCCTGTACGAAGCCGCCTTGCGCCTGATTGCCAAGGGGGGAAACCCCGCCGCCATGAAGGTGCAGCAGATCGCGGACGAAGCCGGAATCGGCAAGGGCACCGTGTATGAATACTTTGCCTCCAAGGATGAGATCCTGCAGGGAATGGCCCTGTACTGCTTTGATACCGAGATTGCCCGCATTGCCGTATTGATGGAGCCATGCACCACCCTGCAAGAGCTGGAGGACGCCGTGATGGCCTACCTGCAGGATCTTTCCGGCAACCGGATAGGAACCTATCAGGTGATCGCTTCCAGTATTGGCGCACGGGAGAACCTCCGCGGTATGGACGAGTGTGTGCAAGCCCTGCGTGGGGTGCTGCACAGAACCATGGCAGCCCTGCGGCAAAAAGGGGAGATCAACCCCGCCCTGCCGGATGATTACTGTGATCTGGCTCTGCTTTCCGCTGCGGCGGGTGGGCTGATAGGGCTGTGCTATGTTTCCAAGCACCCGGACGCGCTAACGCCCATACAAAACCTGCGCGTGTTGATCCACCGCGCACTGAACCCATAAACAAACAAAAATAAAAGCAGCCAGCCGCCCTGCCTGTGGGAATGTTCCACGGTGGGGCGGCTGGCTGTTGTATCGGGGGAAAGTGGAGATAAAAAAATACGCTTTCGCCGCCGATGCCCAAACCGCGCAAAGCATGGTATAATGATGGCAGGATAAACGCAGAAACCAACACACAGAACACGAAAAGAACACAGGAAAGGAAAGACCATGTACTTTCAATACGGGCAGGAAGAAACGGAATACCTGAGCGGCAAAGATGAAAAACTTGGTGCGGTGATTGCCCAGGTGGGCCGGGTGAATCGCGAGGTGGATACAGACCTGTTTTCTGCCGTGGTGCACCATATTGTGGGGCAGCAGATTTCCACCAAGGCGCAGGCTACCATCTGGCAGCGCATGCGGGGTGCCCTTGGCACGGTGGATGCCGAGCATATTCTGGAAGCAGGGAACGAGCAATTACAGCTGCTTGGCATCAGCTGCCGCAAGGCAGAGTACATCACGGACTTTGCACGAAAAATCCAGAACGGTGAGTTTGATTTGGAGGGCATCTGGCAGAAGCCGGATGAGGAAGTGATCCGGGAGTTAAGTGCCCTGAAAGGCATTGGCGTGTGGACAGCGGAGATGATTTTGCTTTTCTGCATGCAGAGGCCCGATGTGTTCAGCTATGATGACCTTGCCATCCAGCGCGGGCTGCGCATGGTGTACCATCACCGTAAAATTGACCGCAAACTGTTTGAAAAGTACCGCAGGCGATTCAGCCCTTATTGCAGCGTGGCGAGCCTTTACCTGTGGGCCGCCGCGGGCGGCGCGGTGCCGGGGTTGAAGGATTATGCCCCCAAAAAGAAAGCCCCGGCCAAAAAGGCAGCACCCGCTGGTTCCCACACGGAGAAAACATCAAAAGTACAACAGAAAGGGTAGATGCTATGATGTTCACCGCGCATTATCAGTCCCCCTTGGGGGAAATTCTGCTGGCAGCGGATGAAGTGGGCCTGACCGGCTTGTGGTTTGACCGCGCAAAGTATTATGCGGCGGGCCTGGCCCCGCAGAGCACGGAGCGCGAAACCCCGCCCTTGACCGAAGCAAAGCGCTGGCTGGATGTGTATTTCAGCGGAAAAATGCCGGATTTTATGCCGCCGCTGCACCCCATCGGGTCAGACTTCCGGCAGGAAGTGTGGGCGCTGCTGCTGCAAATCCCATACGGGCAAACGACAACATACGGCGCGCTGGCCGCCCGGCTTGCGGCAAAGCATGGCACGGCGCGCCTGTCCGCCCAGGCGGTGGGCGGAGCCGTGGGACACAACCCCATTTCGCTCATCATCCCGTGCCACCGTGTGGTGGGTGCCAGCGGCAGCCTGATCGGTTATGCGGGTGGTGTTGAGCGAAAAATCCAGCTGTTGAAATTGGAAGGAACCGACTGCATAAAGCTGTTTGTGCCAAAAAAATGTGAATTAAGAGTTGAGCAAGCACAAAGTAAGGGCGAGCAAAAGATGTGAAAAAGTAAACCAGCAGAAGAGCGAATATGCGAAGCATGTTGAATATTAAGCATGTCGAAAATATGTTGACCATGCAATTTCAAACATTGAATATTGCAAAAACATACAGAAAACGATACAATAAAAGCAATCCCGTATCATTCTGAGTGCAAAGCGGGAATGATACGGCGTTGCCTACTGAAGCGAGGAGAATTTTTCCATGAGTGAAGTTAAAGCAGGCATTGGCGGCGAGCATTACCAGCCATATGCAGAGCGCACCGGCGGCGAATCCGTTGTGTTTTTTACCCGTGATCTTTCGGCAGAGGGCCTGAAAAAGGCATATGCCGCCATTCAGGGCAACCTGACCGGCGAGGTGGCTGTTAAGCTGCACACCGGCGAGCAGAACGGCCCCAACATCATCCCGCGTCCCTGGGTCAAGAGCCTGATGGAACAGATCTCCAACAGCACCATTGTGGAAACCAATACCTATTACGAGGGCGACCGCTACACCACCGCACAGCACCGCGAAACCCTGAAAATAAACGGCTGGACGTTCTGCCCGGTGGATATTATGGACGAGGACGGCGTGGCAGCCCTGCCGGTAAAGGACGGCAAGTGGTTTACCGAAATGCACGTTGGCTCCCACCAGCTGAACTATGATTCCATGCTGGTGCTGACCCACTTTAAGGGCCACACGATGGGCGGCTTTGGCGGTTCCAACAAGAACATTGGCATTGGCTGCGCCGATGGCCGCATCGGCAAGGCCGAAATCCACACCGTTGTCGGCTCTGACAACATGTGGTCCATCAGCGAGGAAGAGCTGATGGAACGCATCTCGGAATCTGCCAAGGCAACGGTGGATTACTTTAAGGATCATATCTCCTTCATCAACGTCATGCGCAACATGTCTGTCTCCTGCGACTGCGAGGGCGTCAGCGCGGCACCGGTCGTTACCCCCAACGTGGGCATCCTGGCATCTTTGGATATCTGCGCCATTGACCAGGCCAGCGTGGACCTGATCTATGCCATGAAGGAGGAAGATCACCACGATCTGGTGGAGCGCATCGAGACCCGCCATGGCCTGCGCCAGCTTTCTTACATGCAGGAGCTTGGCATGGGCAACCGCAAGTATAAGCTGATCGACCTGGATAACAACCAGTCTCCCCTTACCCTGCAGGAGGCAGTGGCACACGTTGTTCCGTTTGTTGAACCTAAAAAAGTTACCCTGTAAACCGGCTGGGCAGGTTTGCCCCAGCCGCACCCAATAAACAATTTCGGGCCGGACGCTGCAATAAAGCGCCCGGCCTTTTGGGTTTTATAGAAAGGCAGTGAACTGAGATGGCTCTTTTCTTTTGAATAAAGGTTCATCAAAGCCAAGGACAGATTGAAAACTGCTTTGGCTTTGGTGAGCCTGTTTTTGTGCCTTTTTCAAATTTATTTGGGAAAAAAGTTGTCCAAGACTTGATATCGGGCGGCTCACATTGTTTATGGGGTAGAGTGAACCCGCTCCGGCGTACGCCGCAGCTGGCTGCGATATTCGGACGGCGTAATGCCGTATAAACTGCGGAAAGTTTTCAAAAAACTGGTGTAATTGGTAAAACCGCTGGCGTTGCAGGCATCCAGCACGCTGGCGCCGGCTGCAATGGCACGGCGGCAATGCTGCATGCGCAGGTTGGTCAAATAGCCGTGTACACTTTCCATCGTGTAGGTTTTGAACGCGCGGGACAAATGCTCCCGGCTGGTGTATGTATATTTGGCAAGGCTGCCAACGGTTAGGTTCGGGTCGGTATAATTGGCCTGCAAAAAAGCAACGGCCTTGGCAACCAGGGCACTTGTAGCGCTGGGCGGTGCCGTGCGGCGCTCGGCCACAATCTGGTCCATCAGCAGCAAAAGCTCCATCAGCTCGCACCGCTGCACCATGTGCTGGGTGCTGCCGTGTAAGTAAGCGGTCTGGGCCATCCGCTCAAATAAGCCGCGTAGATCCCATGCGGTGACGGCGTCTGCATCCAGGATCACCAGCTGCCCCAGCCAGGTGGGGGCAACCAGCCCGCTGGCCAGCAGGGCTTCCTGCCATAGCTCGGCGTCGATCTGGGCAATCAGACGTTCAGAAATCTTATCCGTGATATTGAACATGCCCGCATGATAGCACCGGGCAGGGAAGATGATCATTTCCCCCAGGTTTATATCATAAATGTTGCCGTCCACAGAATAGCGCACGTTGCTGCCCACCAGGGGCAGTACAAGCTCATAATACGGGTGAGAGTGTACAACAGACTGGCTGTCCTGCTCGTTGGTATACCAACCCACGGCAATCTGACCGCTTTCCAGCTCCATGCTGGCGCGTTCCTGCGTCAAAAACTGGTCCTTGATATGCGGTACTTTCTGGACGAACATGGTGGGCCCTCCTTTTTTGACTTTGCGGCGCGGATTTCTGGGGAACGTTTGTAGTCCGGTCCGGGATGTTGGGCATAGCAAATAACAAAATAGGACAAAAATGGCGGTAGTGGCCAATTTTTATATGGCATCTGACTTTATTATAGCATAGAGTGCAGCAAGATGGTATTGGCATACACCAAAAAATATCGATTTCTGGCAAAAAAATCTGATTCTAATCTGATTCTTGGGTGCAGCTTGCGTCAAAAGAAAGAGAATGAGAAGGGGAAAAATAAACAACGTTATCTAGGATATATTATTTTTTACGTATTGAATCGGCATGGACAATATGCTAAAATAACTTTGATTAGATCAAAAGAGGAAGGAAGAATTAAGGATGTTTGTAGGAACATGGTGGTCACTGATGCCGCCCATTGTGGCGATTGCGCTGGCACTGCTGACCAAAGAAGTGTATTTGTCATTGTTTGCGGGGTGTGCCCTTGGCGCACTGTTGGCGGCAGAATTCCACCCGTGGATTGCGTTTGATACGCTGTTTAACACAATGATCGATAGTGTGGATTTTTCCATTCTGATGTTCATGATCCTTTTGGGCATGATCGTTATGCTCATGCAGGAATCCGGCGGCACCCGCGCTTACGGTGAGTGGGCCTCCAGCCACCTGAAAAGTAAGCGCTCCGCTTTGGTAACGACCTCTCTGCTCGGTGCGCTGATTTTTGTGGATGACTACTTCAACTGCCTGACGGTTGGCTCTGTCATGCGCCCTGTCACAGATAAGTACAAGGTTTCCCGCGCCAAGCTGGCGTATATCATTGATGCAACCGCCGCGCCAGTCTGCATCATTGCGCCGATTTCTTCCTGGGCGGCAGCCGTCAACTCTTATGTTCCGGCGGGCAGCTCCATGTCCGGTTTTGAGATGTTCGTTAAAACCATTCCGTTCAACCTCTATGCAATTTTAACCCTGTATATGGTGTTCTTCACCTCCATTGTAGGCTTCGATTTCGGCCTGATGAAAAAGCATGAAGAGAACGCGGCCAAAGGTGATCTGTTTACCTCCGGCGGGGAAGAGTTCCAGAACCAGGAAACAAAAGACCCGACCGAGGGCGGCAAATACGCCAAAGGCAAGGTCATCGATCTGATTGCGCCCATGGTCGTCATGATTGCAACGGCAATCGCAGCTATGATCTGGACCGGCCACCTGAACGGCGGCCAGAATCTGGTGGAGGACTTTGCCAACTGTTCTTCTTCGGAAGCGTTGGTGTTTTCCGGTTTGGTCACAGTGGGATTCCTGCTGCTTCTGTATCTGCCGCGCCGTGTCATCGGCTTCAAGGATTTTATGAATTCCGTTCCCGAAGGTGGCAAGCTTATGATGCCCGCCATCCTGATTTTAGTGCTGGCCTGGACTCTGAAAGGTATGACGGACGCCCTGGGTATCGGTACCTTTGTACGTTCGGCCATCAATCTGAATTCCAGCCTGATGAACTTTGTGCCGCTGGTCATCTTCTGCATTGCAATTTTTATTGCCTTTTCTTCCGGCACCAGCTGGGGCACCTTTGCTATTTTTGTGCCCATCGTGGTCAACATGTTTGCTGAACTGGACCCGACCATGATGATCATTTCTGTAGCGGCTGTCCTGGCTGGTGCTGTCTGCGGTGACCATATTTCGCCTATTTCTGATACTACCATCATGTCCAGCTCCGGTGCCCAGTCCAACCATATCAACCACGTGCAAACCCAGATGCAGTACGCCTTTGTGGTCATTGCCGTGTGTGCTGTTGGCTACCTGATCGCCGGCTTTACCGAAAACTGGTGGCTGACCCTGCTTTGCTCGCTGGTGATTTTGACCGGAGTGCTGTTGGAGATAAGGAAGAGGGAAATGTGCGGCCGATAAACCATACTGACGTAGCATCATCAAAAAGAACCTGCTTTGCACACTATATGGGGCACTAAAACCGGTCGTGTTTTACAGTTATATGAACTATATATGAACTAAAACGCCGAACTTTTGGCCCCTGCGACACAAAATTGGCACAGCTTTTTCAGAAGTTTTGAGGAGATGGCGAAAAACAAGAGAAAACAATGAGAATCCATGAGTTTATCACCTACTTCGTAAAACTGTTGTTGAGTACCCGATGCAGAGGGGCCGGCCTTCTTTACATGGCTGCCGAAGATGTTTGGTAAAAGAGTTGTAGTTACCGTCCATGGAACCTGTGAAATAATGTTAGTAACCAGAAAAAATCCTGATTTCATGCGGGTTTGCGCGGCTTGACCTTTTTTACCTTAACTTGTTTCTGTTTACCATGGTGCGTTGCGTTCCGGCGTGATTTCGGGGGTTAGTGGCTTCTGGTTGCGCTCTATACTTAACCCACCACAGCGAAAGCTGATAGAGCAGAAAACAGAATAAGGAGGTACGAGGACAAGCCTGCGTATAGATTGTTGCTGCAATCTGTATACAGGCTTGTTGTTGTGCTATGAAGTAGGAAAGGTGAATAGTGAAAGACGAGCATGACAATTTAAGGAAAAGAACTGCTGGGATTGTGTATAAGCCTAGGACAAGAATAGAAACTATGGAATGACGGTTGGAGAGAAGTAATGGAAGAAAAAATCAGACTTGCGGTTTTCGGGCAGAAACGTCTTTCGCGTGAAGGCGGGATAGAGATTGTTGTAAAAGAGTTATGCACCCGAATGGCACAGAATGGTTGTGATATAACTTGCTACAATAGAGCAGGCCATCATGTGAGCGGTGCAGAGTATGACAAAACAATTGAATATGATGGCATCCGTCAAAAGGTTGTTCCGACCATTGAGAAGAAGGGACTTGCAGCGGTAAGCTCTTCCTTTTTCGCAGCACTTTGTAGTGCATTTGGAAGATACGATGTGGTGCATATCCATGCAGAAGGTCCTGCCTTTTTCTGTTGGATACCAAAACTTTTTGGCAAGCGTGTAATCAGCACTATCCACGGGGAGTGTGAAATAATACGCGGCTGTCATAATAGGGACAAGGGTACGGCAGAGAATGAAAGGCTCCGCAACCCGAAGTTCATATTTTCTTACCCGAAGAATGAACGACGGATCTTTTTGGGCGGCAGCAATGCCATCCAGAAAGAAATCTCGACCATGAGGGTGGGGTGACAGCCAGCGGACAGGTGGACGAGCCTATCCGCTCTTTGTGTTGGCCGAGATGTTAATGAAGAAATTGAGTGGGATTGTGGGAAAGATTTATGAGTAAAAAACTTGCGATTGCAATGTTCGGACAGAAGCGATTATCGAGAGAAGGTGGAGTAGAGATCGTTGTCAAAGAGCTCTGCACCCGAATGGCACAGAATGGTTGTGACGTGACCTGCTACAACAGAGCAGGCCATCATGTCAGTGGTGCAGAATATGACGATGCTGGTAAAACGGAGTACGAGGGAATCCGTCAGAAGTCTGTTCCGACCATTGAACGGCGTGGACTTGCAGCGGTAAGCTCTTCCTTTTTCGCAGCACTTTGTAGTGCATTTGGAAGATACGATGTGGTGCATGCAGAAAAGTTTACATCTGTCAGCTTGATATGCAAAGTGTTTTATGGTAAGATGAAAGCACAATAGGGGTAGTATACGCTCCCGTTGAACCTGCTGTAAGGAAGTGAATGCCGATGGAAAATCAGCTTGCTCATGCGATAACGCAGACGGAATACGATTTGAGTTATGATAAGGCTGCCAAGAAGCTGCTGGCCAACAAACAGATTCTGGCGCAGATTATGAAGAACTGCGTGAATGAGTACAGTGCCTGCTCCGTAGACGAAATTGCAGAGAAGTATATCGAAGGAACTCCAGAAGTGGGTACAGTTGGCGTTCATGTTGATGATACAAACAGACCCAAGAAAACTTCTGACGTAATTGCTGGTAGCAATAATGAGGATTCTACGCTGACTGAGGGAACCATCAATTATGATGTTCGGTTCGATGCAATCGCACCAGCATCAGAAGGTTCTGCTGAACAGAAAGATGTGATACGTCTTATTATCAATGTAGAAGCGCAGACCGCTTTTAATCCGGGGTACCCTTTGACGAAGCGTGCAATCTATTATTGCAGCAGAATGATCTCTGCACAGCACGGCCCGATATTCACGAACTCAGAGTATGGGAAAATCCGAAAAGTGTACTCTATCTGGGTTTGTACACATCCAACTAAAGAGTTTCAGAATACTCTGATTCGTTATTCCATTCGGCCAGAGCAGTTGATTGGAAATGCTGTTGAAAAATCAGAAAACTATGATTTGATGAGCGTTGTAACGATTTGTCTGGGAGAGTCGGGTACAGAAAACTATACAGGTATTGTGAAATTTATGGATGTGCTGCTCTCTTCATCCAGAGCAGCTACTGAGAAAAAGAAAATTCTTGAAGAAGAATTTGGCGTTGCAATGAACGAAGATCTGGAAAGAGAGGTGCTTGTTATGTGCAACCTTAGTCAGGGCGTAAAGGCCGAAGGCAGAGAAGAAGGCATTAGCATTGGTGAGATGCGGATGCTGGTGCAGCTTGTTCGAGACGGCGATTTAAAAATGGAACGTGCCGCTGAAAAGGCAAAAATGACAGTGGAGCAGTTTAAGAAAGTGATGGAAAACACTCCGCTGCAGGCAGTCTAAGATAAAATCATATAGAGTAACAGTTAAGCCCTACAAGGCTCAGAGCGGTTCGATACCGACTGAAAGCCTTGTAGGGCTTATTTTTTTGCTTTTTTTCAAATTTATTTGTAAAAAATGTTGTCCAAGACTTGACATCGGCCGGTTTGGACTGGGATCGCGAGAAGTGGCGCGGAAGCGTTGCATCCAAGTTCATTCGCGGCGGCGAAAAGAATGCTGTGAAATATGCGGACGAGATCATTGTTCTAAGCAAAGACGTGCAGAAGTATTTCTTGGAGACCTACGGAAGGGAGACACATTTTATCCCTAATGGTGTCAATCGGCCAGAGGTTCGGGAAGCAAAGCTGATCACGAATCATTTTGGATTGGAGAAAGATTCCTACATATTGTTCCTCGGTCGTCTGGTGCCAGAAAAGGGGATTCGATATCTGGTTGAGGCCTTCAAGAATGTCAAGACGGATAAAAAGCTGGTTATCGCAGGCGGCTCTAGTGATACGGATATTAGCACGGATTATGTGTTTGATGGCCAGGGCACTGAGCCTTGGCAGCCGGACTGCAAGGATTATAAGCCTTTGAATGTATACGGCCAGACGAAGCTGGAAGGGGAACTGGCAGTCAGTCAGACGTTGGAGAAGTATTTTATTGTCCGCATTGCATGGGTGTTTGGTCTGAATGGTAAGAACTTTATCAAAGGCTTATCAAAATGGAGTGAAAGAAAACCCAGCACATCTTTGAAGCGAGGTGTTTCAAGGATGTCCAGGCTGCAGCTTCGCGCAATCCGTTTGATGTTGCGGGTGCCGGTATTTTGGACGAGGTCATTGGCTGCTTGGTAAATAAGAATGGAATCCATAATGTGCTCTCCTTTCGAGGATGGCATAGTGAATGGAACGGGATTTTACAGGCTCAATATTCGGTTCTTTTCTCGTTCTTGCTCGCGGTACTTAAAATAGGCTTTGTGCATTTCATACATGATGCCGTCCATATCCTGCGCGGTCAACTCTCCGCTGGCAAAAAGCTCAGTAAGCTCGAATGCGAGATGCTGGGCTTCTATTTTACCCTTTTTTCCGTAGGTTGCTGCAGCGCGTTCAATGAATAAAGACTGATCCGGTTGTATGTAGGTCAGAGGCACATGGAATATATCGGCCATTTTTTCAAGTATTTCAACATTGCGAGGATAGCGACCATCACGTTCCCATCCGATGATTGTTCGTTTGCTGACACCCAGACACTTTGCCAATTCGTCCTGTGTTAAGGAATTTTTCTTTCGTAAATCACGAACTTTCTCTCCAAATTTCATGTTTGCAACCTTTCTATGGAGCAGTTATCGTACTGTAACAATGTGCAACGGAATTTGTAAATATTCAATTCAGAATGTGCAATAATATTTCACATTTTCCTCTTGACACCGCGACACTACTTGAATATAATTATGCTATATTCTTTCAACTTTTATGGCTATTATACTGGAAATTGCGTAAATATGCAAGTGAAAAAGGTGAAATTCAAGAAAAGTTCAGAAGAGTCCATTAAGTTGAAACGGAATGAACGAAAAGGTGAAATTCAAACCAGAAAAAGGAGGCCGTGAAAAAGATGAGTAATGGAGAACATGAGATCCGCACTCCGAAGGGATTGCGGATTGGAAATCGCAGTGTCGTTGATGGGAAAAATATGCTTCAGATCAAGCGTGGAGGCTGTGAAGATTACATTTCTGCTGAATCTCTGGTGGAGCGCATTCACGGTCTGCCCGTGAAGAGTATCGAGTTTATCACAGAGGAGGATCAGCGAAAAGACGCCTGAAGCAGAATCCTTCATCGGACACTGAGAGTGCAGAGGTGGAAGTTTAGGCGGCACTTAGTTAGCCGACCAGCTCCATCAGATGTTCTTTTGGGTCTACAATATAATATCTGTTTGTTTAGAGCGATACCGTAGCAATATGTGATATTGGCCGGAACAGAATGAGCGAAAGCAGCGCAGAAGTGCGCCTGCAAGTAGTTCATCCTGTTCCGGCCTTTTTTGTTTTTCAAAAAATATTTTTAAAACTGTATTCCAAAATGCCCCTGCGGATTCCTATTAGTATAGGGACTTCCCAAAAGTAGAAAGCAGCAAGAGGAATCTTAGATTCCCGTTTAAAAAAAACGGGTGAATCTGAGACGATTTTTGCTGCTTTTTTCAGTTCACCCGGAGCCGAACGGCAGAAAGGTGGACAAAATGCTTACATTGAAAAAGGTCAAGGAACTGGTAGAACATCGTTGTACTGTGGATTGTACGCCTACTTGCGTTGCCAGTGATTGCGCTGCTGTATGCGGCGGGATTTGTACTTAATCTTCTGTATGGTATCTGCGGCAGTATTGGTATGATTCTTGCCGGGCTGGGCGGCTTTGCGGCTTTCCTTGCACTGTTAGATGGCAGCTATGCACAGGCGGCAGCTTCGGCGCTTGTGGCGCTGCTGTTATGCCCGTTTGCAGCACCGATGCTGCTATCGTTGGCAGGAAGTGCCTTGATTGTCACTGCAGCAGCATTATTTGCTTGGCTGTTCTGAAAACAGAATATGACGATGAACCGCTGTCGGCTGCACAGCGGTTTTTCTTTTTCAGATAGCATTCAAGAAGTTATAAAGTCGGGATAGTAATGGAAGAAACTGAAATTGAAGATTATTTTGCCGATTGCTTTGCTAAACTTTCGCACACTCTTGCGAGGTGCGGCAATGAATGGTATAATCATAATAAAGTATACGCAGGAGGGCGTCATGGCTGTTTCGTATAACCGTTTATGGAAACTATTAGTCGATAGAAAAATGAGCAAAGCCGATTTGCGGAAAGCCTCCGGCGTTGCACCGAACACAATGACTAAACTCCGCAGAGATGAAGAAGTCACGCTTACAGTCCTTGGAAAAATATGCAGCACACTTAATGTCGATTACGGTGACATTATGGAGTATATAGACGAAAGGGATGACGAAGAACATGACCCCGGAAGAAAAGGCGCGTCTTGCGATTGATGAAAAGCTGAATCAATCCGGCTGGGTGATTTAAGACATGAAACGGCTGAATCTCTCCGCTTCTCTTGGTGTGGCTGTTCGTGAGTTCCCCACCAGTACGGGTGAGGTCGATTATGCCCTTTTTGTTGATGGTAAGCCCGTGGGCGTAGTCGAAGCCAAGCGCGAAGAAGCCGGAGAGCATATCACGGACGTGGAAGTGCAGTCGGGGCGCTATGCCAACAGCACCTTCAAATGGATAAAGAACGAGTATGCCATACGGTTTGCCTATGAAGCAACGGACAAAATCATTCGTTTTACCGATTATAAGGACATCAAGTATCGTTCCAGAACAGTATTCTCGTTCCACCGCCCGGAAACGCTGCGGGATTTGCTAAGGCAGCCCGATACCATTCGGAACAATATGAAGCACTTCCCGCCGCTGGACACCAACGGCTTCCGTAAGTGCCAGATTAACGCCATCAACAACTTGGATCAGTCCTTCGCGGATAACCGCCCCAAGGCACTGGTACAGATGGCAACAGGTGCGGGCAAGACCTTTACCGCGATAACGGCTGCTTACCGTCTGCTGAAGTATGGCAATGTTTTGAAATCAGGGATGAGGTAGAAAGGAAAGTTCCATGACAAAAGATGAA
>OBYM01000561.1_pt1 | contig 19738 bp, 18 predicted proteins | sample 1538191 | NCBI WGS metagenome assembly OBYM01 (sample SAMEA2580165, study PRJEB22360) | human gut metagenome | biome: human gut; feature: human-associated habitat; material: faeces | place: Denmark | collected 2008/2010 | reverse complement strand
ATGGAGCGGGTTACGAGGCTCGAACTCGCTACCTCCACCTTGGCAAGGTGGCGCTCTACCAGATGAGCTAAACCCGCATAAAAGTGGTGGCCCCGGTCGGAATCGAACCAACGACACGAGGATTTTCAGTCCTCTGCTCTACCAACTGAGCTACAGGGCCACATCCCTTTTTTGGCGACCTGGATGGGGTTCGAACCCACGACCTCTAGCGTGACAGGCTAGCGTTCTAACCAACTGAACTACCAGGCCATATTGGTGGGAGTTACAGGGCTCGAACCTGTGACCCTCTGCTTGTAAGGCAGATGCTCTCCCAGCTGAGCTATGCTCCCACTCCTTACCGCTTTTCAGCGACGTGTCTTATTATATCGGATTTCCTCCCTTTTGTCAACTGCTTTTCTAAAAATAACAGCGCTTCGCCGGATATTTTTTACAGATTGCAAAGTAATTTTTCCCATGCATCGCAGAAAAAACATCTGTCCTCATCCCATAAAAATTCCGGAAAGCCCCAACGCAAAGTTTTACTGGTAAAATCACAAAACCGATTCTTTCCCGGTTCCCCTGGTGTAAAAGCAGTCCTTTATAAAATTTCAGCCTTCTGATGGCTGTATCAATGAAAAGAGGGAGTTTCGTCCTTCTTCTCCGCTTTTTTCAACAAAGCTTTCAGATCCTCTTGATCGAAATGATACTTTTTGCCGCAGAAATGGCAGTTGACTTCAACCGTTTCCTCTTCCGCCATCATCTGCTGCAAATCCTTTTTGCCAATACTGATCAAAGCCCGCTCCACTCTTTGCCGGGAACAACTGCAGCGATATTCAGTCTGCACCGTCTCCAGAATCTGCGGCGAAAATCCTTCCAGCACCATCCGGCAGATATCCTCCACCGACGCACCACCTGTCAAAAGCTGCGTGACCGACGAAAGCTTTCCAATATTCTGTTCCAGCCGGTCGATATCTTCTTCCGATGCGCCCGGCAAAAGCTGAGCCAAAAAACCACCGGCTGCCTTTACCGTCAAATCCGGGTTGACCAAGACTCCCAACGCGCAGACCGTAGGTGTCTGCTCGCTGACGGCGTAGTAGTGGGTAATATCCTCCGCAATCTCACCGGAAACAATCGGCACTTGCCCGACATATGGATCTTTCAGCCCCAAGTCCTTTACCACCGAAAGGCTTCCGCTCCGGCCTACCGCACCTGCTACATCCAGTTTTCCCAGCCCGTTTAACGGGATTTCAACCACCGGGTTTTCCACATCTCCGCGCACATTTCCCAAGCCGTCAGTAACCGCAATCAAAAATCCTGCCGGGCCATCTCCCCGCAAGCGAAGTGTGATGGAGTTCTCTGCCTTTTTCAACATTACTCCCATTAGCGACGCAGCGGTCAACAGGCGGCCAAACGCCGCCGTCACCGTCGCAGAAGTCTTATGAATCTGCTCTGCTTTCGCTGCAATATCAGTGGAATCAATCGCTGTGCAGGTCACACTGCCATTTTGGGAAATGCTTCTGACTAAGGTTGCCATAAATCAATGATCTCCTTACTTTTTTCTGGCTGCAAAAATCCAGCGCTGACAGTCTGGCGCCGGCGGATCCAAGCTATCTTCTCCGTATACTGCCAGCAGCTCAAATCCGGCCTGTTCCAGCCACTGGGACAGTTCCTCTTGCGTATAAGCCCGCTCAACAATATACTCCTGTTCTCGAATATAATGCCCATTTTCTTCTGAGAAAAAATCCAGCTGCACAGTTACTGTGCAGGTTGCTTCCTCAAAAAAATTCTGCCAAGCGCAAAACAGATCGTCAAACTCATAAATATAACAACTGTTGCCCAGTACTTCTCGATGCTTATACGGGGTATTCGCATCAAACAAAAACAGTCCGCCCGGCGCTGTAAAAAGGCTCACTTTTTGAAAAGTCTGCTGTACCTGCCTTGGATCCGTTAAATGGTTAATACTGTCCAGCGCGCAGATCGTCGTATCCACCGTACCGAATAAGTCTAGTTCTGTCATGGACTGACGCAGATAAAGAATGTCCCACTCCGGATGTTCCATTGCTTTTTCCTGCGCTACTGAAAGCATATCCTCCGAAGCATCCACACCGATCACGTCACAACCGCGCTGGGCCAATTCCATAGATAAGCTGCCGGTTCCACAGGCCAAATCCAATACGATTGGACCGCTGCTCCCAAATTTTTCTATCAGCTGCAAAAAATAATCCGCCCGTTTTTGATAGGACACATTCTCCGTCAGCTCATCATAATACCAAGCAAATGCTCCGTACCCTCTCATTCATCCTTCACCCGGTCAAATACAACTTGATATCCGTCACACCCATAGCTCAGCGACCGATTGACACGGCTAATAGTAGCGGTACTAGCTCCGGTTGCCTGAACAATTTCACTGTAAACTTTGTGTTCATGTAGCATTTTTGCCACCTGCAACCGCTGAGATAAAGCCTTAAGTTCAGGGACAGTACATAAATCCTCAAAAAAATTATAGCACTCTTCCATCGTTTCCAAGCACAAAACCGCCTGAAAAAGATATTCTACATGCAGTCCTTTTAACTTTTCATTCATTGAAATGACCTCCCGATTTTACACTTTACGATTTTAGAGTATGAAATCAATTTATAGTTTAACATAAGAAAGGCGAAAAGTAAACGGTTCTTTTTTTTTCCAATGTATTCCCTTTTAGCAACATTCTGGATATTCTTACACCAAATAGCTATGAAGCTTCATGCCTCCAACACACCATCATGACATGTAAAGTCAATAACGCATAACGTTTTACGCATACAGACTGTTCTATCCCATGCACCGAGCTTTACGGACCATGCACATGGATGTTTTTTTTCGTAGTTTTGCATAGCAAAAAAGCGGCAAAAATCTTGCCGCTTTTAATTTCAACCATTTATACATCCATCCGAATCAGGTCTTCCCAAGTTTCTCTGCGCACAATGACCCGATCATTGTTTTCTCTTACCATTACCACCGGAGGATTTGGCATACGATTATAATGGGAGGCCATTGAATAATTATAGGCACCAGTAGACAGCACCGCCACAACGTCCCCTTTTTCCAAATGCTGCACAGGCAAATTTTCTCCGATCAAATCGCCGCTTTCGCAGCAGCGGCCCGCCAAGGTAACACGCATGGTTTTCTCCTGCGTAGCCAGCCCTGCGTTCATGATCTGATACTCCGATTGATACAGCGCATAACGGGGATTATCGGTCATGCCGCCATCAACAGACACATAGGTACGCACTCCCGGAATTTCTTTTACTGATCCAACCGTATACAATGTAATGCCCGCCGGACCAACAATAGATCTTCCCGGTTCCATGAGGATATACGGCATTGGAAAGTCCAAAAGGCCACACGCCTCATGAATGGCAGAAGAAACATGTTCCATATAAGTTTCGTACATAGGCGGGTTTTGATCCGGTGTATACTGAATTCCAAAACCGCCGCCCAGATTCAGCTTGCGCAGCTCACATCCGGTTTGCTGTCGGATCTGTGCCAAAAATCCAATCATAATCCGGGCCGTCAGCAAAAAGGGGTCTGTGTCAAAAATCTGGGAACCAATATGGCAATGCAGACCGGTAAGCTCGATATGAGAACAGCGTACCGCCTGTTTTACCGCCGCCATCGCTTCACCTGTCTCCAACGCAAAGCCAAATTTAGAATCAATCTGGCCGGTGCGGATGAAGTTATGTGTATGTGCGCCTACTCCTGGTTTAATGCGAAGCATGATCTGCTGATGTATATTCTGAGCCCCGGCCAGCCGGTCAAGCATTTCCAGTTCTTCCAGATTATCCACAACAATGGTTCCTACCTTCTGTTCTAGGGCAGCAACCAATTCCGGCGCTGTTTTGTTATTGCCATGAAAGTAAATTTTTTCCGGTGAAAATCCAGCGCTGACCGCTGTATATAGTTCGCCGCCAGACACAACATCAAGGCCCATTCCCTCTTGTGCGGCAATGCGGCAAATTTCTTTGCAGCAAAATGCTTTACTGGCATACAAAGCCAAGCCATTTCCGCTGTAAAAGCGCTTTAAAGAATCCTGATACATCCGGCAATTTTTTCGGATCTGGGTCTCACTCATCACATACAGCGGTGTTCCGTATTTTGCCGCCAATTCCAAAACGTCCAGTTCTTCCATGCATAAATGGCCTTGCTTATTTACCTGCAGACAGTCTGCTACAAACATGTTTCGTCCCTCTTTCGTTGTCTGGTCGGAAGTTTCTCTTGTTGTTTGTTCTCCAACTCTCCAGAACGCACCGACTCTCGAAAACGGCGAATCGCCTCCTCCACATCGTCTTTCTGCCCAGGCTGAGCAAAAATCGTCTCCGGTACGGTATCCGTTTCCAGATCTGATTCTACGCCCAGTGCCGTCTCATTTTCCCGGCAGGCCAATTCTTCAATGATTTGGCGAATTTCCTCAATTCCTTCCCCTGTTTGAGCAGAAACTGGCAAAATGGTAATCTGATCTGCATAAGGAATTTCCGTCTGAAGTGATGCCAACCGCTCTGCCCGTTCCCGCTGGGATAGTTTATCCATTTTGGTCAGGACGACGGCAAAAGGCATTTCATATTCCACTAAATAATCGATCATCAACAAATCATCTTTCGTCGGCGGATGGCGCATATCAATCAGCTGGAATACCAATGCAATATCCCGGTCACTGGCCAGATAATCGCCGATAAGCCCGGACCAGCGTTTTTTTTCTTTTTTAGAAACCTTCGCATAACCGTATCCCGGCAAATCGGCAAAACGCACGTTATCCACCCGAAAAAAATTGATGGTTGTGGTTTTTCCCGGCATGGCGCTGACCCGGGCCAACTGTTTGCGGTCAAAAAGCTTGTTGATCAAAGACGATTTTCCCACGTTGGACCGGCCGGAAAATGCAAACTCTGGCATTTCACACGGCGGTATTTGTTGAAACAACCCGTAAGATGCTTCGAACTGAACATTTTGAAAATTCATGGGCTCTCTCCTTCAGCAGTCGATAATCGCAGGCTTGCGGCGCGTTTCTGCCGTGATGGGAGGTGCAAATTCCTGAGGAACCGGTGAGGGGGCTGGTTCTGCAGCGGAAGGACCGGTCAGCGCTGCTTTGAGCACCTCTTCGATCCGCTCGACTGGGACAAAATTCAGCGCTTCCAATACCGCCTTGTCAAACTCCGATAAATCCGGCTGATTTTCCTTGGGAATTATCACGGTTTTGATTCCTGCCCGATAGGCCGCCATGGATTTTTCCTTCAACCCGCCGATAGGCATAACCTTACCTCTCAAGCTGATTTCGCCAGTCATCGCCACTTCCCGCCGTACTGGTATTCCGGTAAGCGCAGACACCAGCGCTGTTACAATCGTCACGCCGGCAGAAGGACCATCTTTTGGCGTTGCTCCTTCGGGGAAATGGATATGAATATCCTTTGTTTTATAAAAGTCTTTTTCAATCCCATACTGATCTGCTATCCGGCGCACCAAACTCACAGCAATATGGGCCGATTCTTTCATCACATCGCCTAACGATCCTGTCAGTTCGATCTTTCCGGCACCTTCCATCGCCGCTACTTCCGCTTGCAGAAGCTCACCACCGACAGAAGTCCAAGCCAAGCCGTTGACGCAGCCAATCTCATTTACTGGGCTGATCATTTCCAGCAAAAACTTTTTCGGTCCAATCCAATCTAACAACGTTTTTTCACGGATTGTTACCTTTTTTGTCTTTTGCGATACAATCTCTTCCGCCGCTTTCCGGCACAAAGACGCGATTTCCCGCTCCAGTGTGCGAACGCCAGCCTCTCTGGTATAATAATCCAGCAAACCGTAAATCGCTGAATCTTCTATTTTGCAGGTGCGTGCTGTCAGCCCATGCCGGTGCAACTGCTTGGGAACCAGATGCTCTTTTGCGATATGGAATTTTTCCTCCCGCGTATAGCTTGAGAGCTCAATCAGTTCCATGCGATCCAAAAGCGGCGCCGGAATCATCCCCACATCGTTCGCAGTCGTAATGAATAGCACCTGGCTTAAGTCAAACGGAACCTCTACAAAATGGTCACGGAAAGTATCATTCTGCTCTGCATCCAGCACTTCCAGCAGTGCAGCAGATGGATCCCCTTTGTAATCACCGCCCAGCTTATCCACCTCATCCAAAAGAATCAGCGGATTGTTACTACCTGCCAATTTTATCGCATTGATAATACGACCCGGCATAGCACCAATATAGGTTTTTCTGTGTCCGCGGATGTCCGATTCATCTTTCACGCCGCCCAAAGAGATACGGGCATATTTCCGCCCCATCGATTTGGCAATCGACTTGGCGATCGAAGTTTTTCCCACACCAGGAGGACCCGCCAGACAGATGATCTGTCCTTTGATATCTGGCGCCAACTTGCGCACCGCCAACATTTCCAGGATGCGCTCCTTAACTTTGGTCAATCCATAATGATCCCTGTCCAGTTGTGCTTTTGCCTTGGAAAGATCAATTTTGTCCTTGGTGGAAATATTCCACGGCAGTTCCAGACATAAATCCAAATACCCGCGGATTACACTGGATTCATGCGAATTCGGCGGCATTTTGGAAAGACGGTCTGCTTCCGCGTAAAATTTCTCAGACGTCTCCTGTGGCAACGTTAAAGCGGCAATACGGCGGCGGTACTCCTCCGCTTCATCCATTACGGATTCTTCTTCGCCCAATTCTTCGGAAATAACACGCATCTGTTCCCGAAGGTAATACTCCCGCTGGTTTTTATCCATCGACTCCCGCACTTTGTCGTAGATATCGTGCTCCAGCCCCAGAATATCATTTTCTTTTTCCATCGCCTGGGCCAATAGCCGCAGACGCTTTGACAAAACATCTTCCTCCAAAATGCGCTGCTTATCCTCAATTTTCAGCGGCAAATTACTGGGTATGTACTCTGAAAGATACAGCGGGTCATTACTGCCCAATACATTGACAATAATCTCCTTAGGCATTTTCGGCATTTGATAGCAAAACTCTTCAAACGAATCCTTTACAATGCGGATAAGTGCTTCTTCCATTGTTTTGCTGCGGATGGTTGGGGACTTCAGAGGAGCTTCTTCAGCGACGACTGCCCAGTATGGTTCTTTTTGGATGACCTGCGAGATCCTAGCACGGTATTTCCCTTCTACCAATACTTTCAGGCCTTCTTCACCAGAACGCAAAATTTGCCGGATTTCAGCCACTACGCCGGTCTGATAAAGTCCATTTTCTTTTGGATCATCTTCTCTTACATCTTTTTGCGCTGTCAAAAATACTCGTTTTCCATCTTTCATAGCAGCATTGAGTGCTAAAATGGATTTTTCTCTGCCCACATCAAAATGCAGGATCATTTTCGGAAATAAAACCAATCCCCGCAATGCTACCGCCGGCATTTGATATTGTTTCCATTCAGACATTTTTTCACCTTCTTACTTGGGGATATCGGATCTGCCCAAATCTTTTCCTGGCGCGCGTCCGATTTTTAATCTATTTCTATCCAATTCTCATTTTTGTCAGCAAAGCAGGTGCTCTGCTTTGCTGCATTATACTAAAATCTCTGTAAAAAAGCAAGTCCACCTTTCTTTTTGGAAAAGAAAGGTGGAGTTAATTTCTTTCTTTTGGCTAGGAAACGGAATCTCGCCTGGGACGAGGTTTCTTTGTAGCAGGCAATGTCAAAGAAGTGGTAGGCCGATCCAAGTCATAAGTGACCCGCGGGCCTTCCTTTCCTTTTACGCAATCTGCCGTAATCGTTAAGGTTTCAATTGTGCCATCGGACGGGGCGGCAAACATGGCCTCAGATAAAATGGACTCCATGATGGAGCGCAATCCTCTGGCGCCATTTTTCCGCTCAATCGCCAAATGAGCAATGGCTTTAAGTGCTTCCGCATCAAAGGTCAACTGAATGTGATCCATCTCAAATAACTTCTGGTACTGCTTGACAATGGCATTTTTTGGTTCCACCAAAATCCGTATCAACGCTTCCTCGTCCAAAGCCTTCAGGCCAGTGACCACCGGAATACGGCCCACTAATTCCGGAATCAAACCAAACTTAACCAAGTCTTCCGGCAAAATCTGGCTAAGCAACAAATCAGAATTTTTCGCTTTGGCATCTTTGAGCTCTGAACCAAAACCCAGTCCGGATTTTTGATTGACTCTTTTTTCAATGATTTTATCGATTCCGTCAAAAGCTCCTCCGCAAATAAACAGGATATTGGAAGTATCAATCTGGATAAACTCCTGCTGGGGATGTTTTCTTCCTCCCGTAGGTGGTACATTGGACACAGTACCTTCCAAAATCTTCAACAGCGCCTGTTGCACCCCTTCCCCGCTGACATCACGGGTGATGGAAGGATTTTCGCTTTTTCTTGCAATTTTGTCGATTTCATCAATATAAATAATCCCGCGTTCGGCCTTTTCAATATCATAATCCGCAGCCTGAATCAATCTCAGCAGGATATTTTCTACATCCTCGCCTACATATCCAGCTTCTGTCAAAGTGGTAGCGTCTGTTACCGCAAAAGGAACCTTCAGCGTTTTCGCAAGCGTTTGTGCCAACATCGTTTTGCCGGTTCCAGTAGGGCCAACCAACAAAACATTGCTTTTATTCAGCTCTACATCGCCATCACTACCGAAAAAAATTCGTTTGTAATGATTATACACTGCCACTGACAGAGATTTCTTGGCCGCGTCCTGTCCGATGACATACTGATCCAGCACCTCTTTGATCTGAGCTGGTTTTGGAATGGTAATATCCGCCGCTTCTTCTCTTGACGACCTGCGGCGGCTGGACAATCCCTCTTCCTCCAATACGCTGTTGCACAACTGTACGCACTCATTGCAGATGCACACCCCAGTACCGGCGATCAGCTTATCCACCTTGTCCTGCGTTTTGCCGCAAAAGGAACATCGCAGCATTCTGGAGCCATCATCGTTTTTTGCCATAAGGTTCCTCCTCTTTTCAAACACCTGCTTTTTACCAGGTAAAAATTCGTGTGGAGCCGAATGTCCCCACACGAATTCAAAATATTATCGGTTCGTAATAACCTTGTCAATCAGGCCATACTCCATGGCCTCCTGGGCAGACATAAAGTTGTCGCGTTCCGTATCCCGTTGGATGATCTCCAGCGGTTTTCCTGTATTGTCCGCCAACATTTTGTTCAGGTTTTCTTTAATACGCAAGTACCGTTCTGCATGAATTTTTATGTCGGTAACCTGCCCCTGCATTCCACCCATTGGCTGGTGGATCATAATTTCACTGTTGGGCAGTGCCAAACGCTTGCCTTTGGCGCCGGAGGAAAGCAAAAACGCACCCATAGAAGCCGCCATACCAATACAGATCGTGGAAACATCACATTTGATATACTGCATTGTGTCATAAATCGCCAAACCAGCAGTTACAGAGCCACCGGGGCTATTAATATACAAGCTAATGTCCTTGTCCGGGTCCTGTCCTTCCAAGTACAAAAGCTGTGCGACTACCAAACTCGCGCTGGCATCGTTTACTTCCTCACAAAGCATTATAATTCTGTCGTTGAGCAATCTGGAAAAAATGTCATAGGAACGCTCGCCGCGATTTGTTTGTTCCACTACCATTGGTACCAGACTCATGGTTTATTACCCCCATTCAAAATATGTAAGAGGAAAAAACACAGGCACCTAGAAAAGCTGACTGCTTATTCAGCATCTTTGGTCTCTTCCGCTTTTTTCTTTGTTGTTTTCTTTTTGGCAGGCGCTTTCTTTTCTCCATCTTCGTCTGCTTTTTCTTCTTTTGCCGCTGCTTTCTTTTTCGCAGGAGCCTTTTTCTTCTCCGGCGCACTTTCAGAAACTTCCGCGCTGGACTTAATCAAATCGATCGCTTTATTCACTGCCAGATCCAATTTAATATCCTCAGCAGGTACCAGTTCTTTGATTTTCTCTAAATCCATGGAATAAGCAGAAGCCATCTTTTCGAACTCTGCATTCAGCTCTTCTTCGGTAACTTCAATCTTTTCCAGCTTAACGATCTCTTCCAGAGCCAAACGAATTTTTACCTGATTGAGAGCCTGCTCCTTATAAGTTTCCTTAAAAGTATCTGCGCTAAATCCAGTATATTTCATATACAAATCCAGATTCAAACCCTGAGACTGCAAACGGTAATCAAATTCCTGCAGCATTTCATCAGTCTTGCGATCTACCATGCACTGGGGGATCTCTGCTTCCATGCTCTCTACAACCTGCTCTACCAGCTGCTCTTCTACCGCAGTCTCAGCGCTTTTCTCTGCCGCTTCCGTCAGTTTTGCACGGATATCCTTTTTCAATTCATCCAGAGTATCAAACTCGCTGACGTCTTTTGCAAACTCGTCATCCAGCTCCGGCAGTTCTTTTTCCTTGATTTCATGCAATTTGCATTTGAACACAGCAGCCTTGCCCGCCAACTCTTCCGCCTGATAATCTTCCGGAAAAGTGACATTCACATCAAATTCCTCACCCACATTTTTGCCCACGATCTGCTCCTCAAAGCCGGGAATAAACTGACCGGAACCCAACTTCAGGTCAAACTTTTCACCTTTTCCCCCTTCGAAAGGAACATTGTCTACAAAACCTTCAAAGTCAATGATTGTGTTATCTCCATCTTTTGCTGCACGGCCTTCTACAGTCACCATTCTGCCGTTTCTTTCCTGCAGCTTGGCAATTTCTTCATCCACCTGATCATCACTCACGCTGACAGGTGTTTTGGTAGCTTTCAAACCTTTGTATTTTTTGACTGTTACTTCCGGTTTTACCGTCACTTTTGCGGTAAAAGAAAAACCTTCTGCAGAAACATCGGTGATTTCGATTTCCGGGCGGTCCACAGGATCAATTCCCGCTTCCTCTACTGCTTTGGTATAAGCATCAGGGTACATGTCGTTGACAGTATCCTCATAAAAAACGGCTTCGCCATACAGCTTTTCAATTACGCTTTTGGGCGCTTTCCCTTTTCGAAAACCGGGAACGGTGATATTTTTTGCGGTTTTCTTATAAATCTTGTCGATTCCTTTTTTGAAATCTTCCGCGCCGATGGAAACCACCAGCTCATACGTATTGGTTTCCACTTTGTTAGCCGAAACAAGGCTCATGTAAACTTCCTCCTGTACTGTCCAGCCGCAGGGTCACACAACCCCTGGTGCCGAATGCAAATTAACTATGTTATTATAGCATGTCAAAAAGGGGTTTGCCAAGAATGAATTGTTACGAATTTGATAATTTTTTCCGTTTCGTCGTTTCCTCTAAAAAAGCTGTGATTTTTCCGTGCTTTTTTCAATTTTTATCGGATTAAAATATAAAAAATCACTGGAAATGAGCCGAAAATCAATTCCTTGATAAACACCATTGAGCGCATAAGAGCATCCGCTTGCATGAATGTGCCCATAATACACCCGACGAACATCAAATTCCAATAATGTTTCCAAAATCGGAAGATTCACTTCCTGACCAAAAATGGGCGGATAGTGCAGAAAAACCAGCAGTTCTCCTTCTTTTTCCTTTGCAGCCTCTAAGGAAATTCTCAGGCGGCCTGCTTCCCGGGCCAGAACCTTCTCGTCGTGGGGCTGCCCATTTTCAAATAGCCAGCCACGGGTACCACACAGACGAAATCCTTCCGCGCAGATACAACTATTATGGAGCACTTCTATACTGTCTAATCCGTTTCGCAGTAAAAACTGATCCATTTTATTCCTGGTTGCCCACCAATAGTCATGATTTCCTTTTAAAATCACTTTTTTTCCCGGCAGGCTGTGCAGGAACTGAAAGTCCGGCAGCAGTTCTTCGAAATTCATCGCCCAGGAAATATCTCCTGGCAACACAACTGTATCCTCTTTTTCTACTGTATCCTTCCAGTTTTTTTCCAGCCGCACCACATGATTTTCCCAGCCTTTAAAAATGTCCATCGGTTTCTGGCACCCAAAGGACAGATGTGGATCTCCGATCGCAAAAAGGCTCATCGGCACTTCTCCTTTCCCATATTGGATAAGAAAACGGCGGAAAGGGCTCTTAGTCTTTTCCGCCGCATTTTTGGGTTCAAACGTTTTGCAATGCCTTTGTCAGCGCGTCATCCATTCGATTTTTGGAAAAAGTCTCCGTAAAACGAACTGTCTTTTCCCGCAGTCCCGCCAGTTGATTTGGCATCTCGCAGCCAGAAATTTCTTCCAGTTTTTGAGCAATTTCAAACTCGTCTGCCCCTTGTGTTTTTCCGCCCAGCGCTGTCAGCACTGCATGCGGGAATTTGAAAGGGTTTGCCGTAGAAGCAATCACTGTCTTGGTATCGTCTCCTGTCCGGGCACAGTAGTCTTCATAGACAGAAACCGCCACCGCAGTATGCGTATCGCATAAATAGGAATAGGTATCAAACAGCCGTTTAATGGTAGCGGCGGTCTCCTCTTCATCGCTAAAGCCGCCAGCGAAATCTGCCTGCAAGCGGGATAAAACCTGCTGGGGAACGGTATACCGTCCTTCGTTTTTTAAATCTTCCATCAGCTGGCGCACAATGGAGTCATCCTCGTCCGTCAGATGGAATAAAAGCCGCTCCAAATTGCTGGAGATCAGAATATCCATAGAAGGAGAGGTCGTAGGATAAAACGGCCGGTTCCGATCATACGTACCGGTGCTGATGAAATCCGTCAGCACGTTATTTTTATTGGATGCACAAATCAATTTGTGAATGGGAAGTCCCATTTGTTTGGCATAGTAAGCCGCCAGAATATTTCCAAAATTCCCAGTGGGCACACAAATATTGATAGGATCTCCCAGTGCAATCTGCTCATCCCGCACTAAGTCACAGTAAGCGCTGACATAGTAAACAATCTGTGGCAGCAACCGTCCCCAGTTAATGGAATTGGCGCTGGAAAACACACGGTTTTGTTTTTGAAGCGCCGTTGCTATCTGTGGATCACAAAATAGTTTTTTTACGCCGCTTTGGGCATCGTCAAAATTCCCCTGAATCGCCGCGACAAAAACATTTTCTCCTTCTTGTGTAGCCATCTGCAGCTTTTGCAAAGGGCTTACCCCTTCTTCGGGATAAAATACCACAATTCGGATACCAGGTACATTACAGAAACCCTCCAACGCTGCCTTACCCGTATCACCGGACGTAGCTACCAAAATTACAATTTCCTTTCCGTCTCCAGATTTCTGCATGGAGACGGTCATAAGACGGGGCAGTAACTGCAAAGCCATGTCCTTAAAAGCGCAGGTCGGTCCGTGCCATAATTCCAGCAGATATGCGTTCTCTCCCAGTTTGGACAGCGGTGCGATCTGAGAGCCCGAGAATTTTTTCGCATCATAAGCGCCTTTCAAACAACTTTCAATTTCTTCATTGGAAAAATCTGACAAAAATCCTTCCAAAATTTTCTGTGCGCGCCGAATATAGTCTTGGCTGACCATTTTTTCCAGATGCTGCTCAGAGAATTTGGGCAGTTGTTCCGGGACAAACAGTCCACCTTCGGCAGAAAGGCCCTGTAAAATAGCTCGGCTGGCCGAAACTTTCTGCGTTTTATCTCTTGTGCTTTGATACTGCACCCTTTTCACTCCTTTGGCGTTTCACTAAACGGTTTACAGGACATACTCCTGGAATACACGGTTTGCGTTTTCAAAGAAAATATCCCGAACCAAATCCTCATTCAAATTCTTTTTCAGCAGATACTCGTAAAAATCAGCATTTTTTTCCACCGAGCTTAAGCATTCCGGCACATGCGTACCGTCAAAATCAGAGCCCAGTGCTACGACTTTTTCCCCACCCAAACTCAGGAAATGCTCAATATGCCGGTACAGCCAATCGAAATCTGCTTTTTCCGGATCGTCACAAATGAAATCTTTGGAATAATTCAATCCCACCAAACCACCGCGTTTGACATATTCTTTAAACTGCTCGTCGGTTACATTACGGATATGACCGCAAACTGCACGGGAATTCGAGTGGCTGGCAATCAACGGTTTCGTTGCTACTGAGCAAGCATCGTCAAAACCAGCGTCTGAAATGTGGGACAAATCTACCAGCATGCCGACTTTCTCCATCTCTTTGATCGCAGCTTTGCCAAAATCTGTCAACCCTTCATTCTTGCTGGTGCCGCAGCCCAACTCATTGGGTCCGTTCCAGGTTAACGTCATCATGGCAACACCCTGCTCTTTCAACAGCTTCACTCGGCTGATATCTCCCGCCAGCGCGCAGCCTCCCTCGATGGTTAGAATGCCGGTAATCGGTTTTTTCGCTTGAGCCAGTTCCTTTCCATTGTGCGCCCATTCCATCCGGTCCGCATATTTCTCGGTCTGAGCTTTGTAATACGCGAAAGTCCGATCGTAAAAATCAATCGCATCCTGTCCACGAAACTGATCCGGGATAAAAATAGCAAAGCACTGGACATAATGTTCAAAAGCGCCCAGTTTATCCAGAGAAATGTGCATCTGATCGTTGACCAGATCCCAATGGTTGCGATTACCGCCCAACAGGGTATCGCAATGCATGTCAAATGCTTTCATAATTTGTCACCTCATATGCGTTTATTATGTATTGATAAGATTGAACGGAAAACGTTTTTCCTTTTTCCGTCACAATCTCGAACACATCAAATCTCGGCTGTAAATCGGCGGGATGCGCCATCAGGTAGCACACAGCTGATCGGGCAATTCTCTTTTGCTTACGCCGATCCACCGCTTCTGCAGGCCGGGTTATGGATCCTGCCCGGCGAGTCTTTACTTCTACAAAAGCAATGCAATTCCCATCACGAACAATCAAATCAATTTCTCCGTAAGGCGTATAATAGTTGCGCGAAAGAATTTCCGCACCGTTTTTTTGCAAAACCTGTGCAGCAAAAGATTCTCCTTTTGTGCCGATTTCCCGTGTTGTCATTGGCGTTCTACCTTTTTAAATGATCATCCAGATTTTTGAGGAAACTGATTCGATGAACGGGCGAAATTCCATATTGGCCGATGCGCTCGTAATGTTCTTTTGTCGGATAGCCTTTGTGGCGGGCAAATCTATATTGGGGATATTGACGGTCCAATTCTATCATAAAACGATCCCGGGCAACTTTTGCCAAAATCGATGCCGCAGCAATAGATGCCGATGTCGCGTCACCCTTGATCACAGCAATCGCCGGAATTTCCAGCTCCGGTGTGCGGTTTCCGTCGATGTAGGCAATGTCCGGGTAGATAGAAAGCCCTTCTACCGCGTTTTTCATCGCCAGCATTGACGCAGCTAAAATATTCAGCCGATCGATCTCTTTTTCGTCCACCATACAAATTTGATAGGCAACCGCTTGCTGCACGATTTTCTCATATAAAAATTCCCGTTTTTTTTCACTGAGCTTTTTGGAATCATTCAACCCTTCTATCGCAAAGTCTTTGGGTAAAATTACCGCAGCGGCAAATACTGGGCCTGCAAGAGGTCCCCGCCCGGCTTCATCCACCCCGCAAACCCATGTAAAATCATTTATGGCATATGCCATCCGCTCGAATTCGTATAAATCCGGCGGAATTTTCCGGGGCGCCATCAGCATTCCTCCTGAAAGGACGGTTGCAATCGTTCTTTTTTCTGCGGTTTTTGCGGCGTTTCCAGCGTAATTTTACCAATTTTCCCACTGCGGAATTCATCCAGAACCGCGATGGCTGCCCGTTCTGTATTGACTGTACCGCCGGATTGCAGCATACCGCGTTTTTGGGCCACCAATTCCAGCAAATCATACGCATCAATATCTGCCGTTTCTTCGTCGGTCATCTTATATCGTTCACACAGTAATTCATGGTAATGCTCGTTTAAAAGTTCCAACAGGCGCATCGCCAAAAGCTCAATGTCAACTATGTCATCTTTCACCGCGCCGGTAAAAGCAAGATACTCTCCTACCCGCTTATCTTCAAATTTCGGCCAAAGAATGCCTGGCATATCCAACAGATCAATCCCATTTTCCAAATTCACCCATTGACGGCCGCGAGTCACACCGGGCCGGTCTTCCACTTTCGTCCTGCGGGAACCAGCCATCCGATTGATAAACGAGGACTTTCCTACGTTTGGAATTCCTACAATCATCATACGTATGGGTGCGCCCTGCATTCCCTTTTGCGCGCGGCGCTCCAACAATGGGCGCAGCACTTCTTTCACAGTTGGCACAAACTGTTTGATTCCTTTACCGCTGCGGCAATCGGTAGGGATCGCCGCAATTCCCTGTTCTTTATAATAATTACACCAGTCCCGCGTTATCATCTCATCCGCTGCATCGCATTTATTGAGCAGCACAATGCGCGGCTTTTGCCCAACCAATCCCGGCAACTCCGGATTCCTGCTGCTGATCGGGATTCTCGCGTCGATTACTTCTACCACGACATCCACCAGACGCAGGCTTTCCCGCATGAGCCGTCTTGTTTTTGCCATATGGCCAGGAAACCACTGAATCGAAGGGGCTTCGGTCATGTTATCTTCTCCTTTATTCTATCAATCCGATTTTCTGAAACGGGAAAAGCCGGAAAACGGCTTTTCCCAAAATATACCGCTGATCTACCATTCCAATACTGCTGTCCCGGCTGTCTAAGGAACGATTTCTGTTATCTCCCATGACAAAAACACATCCTTGCGGCACTGTAACCGGAAAATCCACGTCTCTCTTCATATAGGTCGGTTCGTTGATATAATCTTCCTCCAGCACCTGCCCATCCACAGTAACCGTTCCAAAGCTGAAATTAATGTCCACTGTTTGGCCTTCTACCGCAATGATCCTTTTGATAATCGCAGGAGTATCGCTTTCTGGCTGAACAATCACAACCACATCACCTGGTGTTGGCCGGTAAAAGAGATGCGATACAATCAGCCGATCTCCATTGGCCAAAGTTGGCACCATCGAAGTACCCTCCACGCCAATGGTGCGAAACAAAAAGGTAAATAACAGCACTACGATAATCACCGCAGAGACCAGCGCATCCATCCATTCAAACGCGCTTTGCACGCGCTTTCTTTTTTTCACACTCTGCAAAGCTCATTCCTCGATTCTTTTTCTCTGAAAACGACTACTCTTTAAAAGCAACGCAGCATTTTACCTGACGTTCTTTTCATCAGACAGATAAAAAACGAAAGCTTTTTGGGGATTGCGATGCTGTATGCTTATGGATACAAAGTTAGTTTATCATAACAAACGCCGATTTACAACAAGCCTTTTTTATTTTCCCCAAGCTTGCTCTTTTCCTGTTGGTACTAATCCTCCATTTTTTCTTGGATTCCTCTTTTCTTTTTCGTTATGTTCCATTATAATGAAAACAAATAAAGTCTGCTCTGTTGAAACCTGCTGTCTTTTTTATTTTGCGCTTTGTTTAGAACGCATTGATCCCGCCTATCTCCATCGTCTAAAAAAATTTGAAAGGAGCATCTGTCATGTATTTTGAGTCACCCGGAAAAGAAAATACCGCAAAAACAATCGAGATTGCCACACAGGCAATCAAAAACTATGATATTCGCCATGTCGTTCTGGCAACTACTACTGGCTATACCGCTCAATGTTTCCCTGCGTTGGATGGTGTAAACGTCGTTTGTATCCCACATGCATATGGATTCAAAGAGCCGGGAAAAAATGAGTTGACCGATGAAACCATCCAGCAATTGCGGGAAAAAGGATTCCAGGTATACGCCTCTTCTCACGCCCTCAGCGGGGCAGAGCGGGGGATTACCGGCAAATTCGGCGGCGTTGCCCCAGTAGAAATCATCGCTCATACTCTACGCTTTTTTGGTCAGGGCATGAAAGTCTGCGTAGAAATTGCTGCCATGGCGGCAGATGGAGGTTTTATCCCACCGAATGTGCCCATCCTCTCCATTGGCGGTACAGGCCGTGGAGCAGACACAGCCGTTATTATGCGCGCTGCTCATGCCAATCACATTCTGGATACTAAGATCGATCAAATTTTATGCAAACCCATACTCCCTTAAATTTCCTTTCTACCCAAAGAAAAAGAGAAAAAACACAGCGTTTTTTCTCTTTTTCTTTTTCTTACAAAATATCTTGACACTCACGCTGCGTAATAGCGTATGATCGTCTTGTCAAGGGGGGCATATTTTATGAAAACCGTAAAGGAAGTCAGTGATTTGACCAGCGTCAGCGTGCGCACGCTACATTATTACGACCAAATTGGTCTACTGCATCCGGCACAGGTCACCAACAGTGGCTATCGGTTGTATGGAGCCGATCAGATGCGGCAGCTCCAACTAATTCTTTTTCTCAAAGAACTCCGGATTCTGTTAAAAGAAATTATACAAATTTTGAATAGTCCCACCTTTGATCCCAATATAGTCCTGCAGCAACATCGTCAGCTTCTGATTTTACAACGGAAGCAACTGAATGCACTGATTCGCTATGTAAATCAAATGATAAAAGGAAAATGCAACATGCCATTTACCGCTTTTGACCAAACAGATATCAACAAAACTCGAAAAAAATATGTCGATGAGGTACGAACACGATGGGGAAACACCTCAGCTTATGCCAAAAAACAAAAAAATATACGGACAGCGATTGGGAAAATATCAAATCAGAAATGGAGGTCATTTTTTCTCATTTCGCAGCATTGGCTCGAAAAAAAAGAACGCCCGGACTGCGATGAAGCACAAAAACTCGTTGCTGCCTGGCAAAGGCATATTACGGAGCACTACTATGATTGTTTCACGGAAATGCTCGCCGGACTGGGGCAAATGTACCAGCAGGACCCTCGCTTTTCTGAAAATTTGGAATAATATGGAAAGAATTGCTCCGAATTTGCAAGTTAGGCAATCCATGTTTACTGCCAAAAAAGTAAAGCCTTCTTAAAATCTTATTATCCACATATAAAAAACTCCAGCATATGCTGGAGTTTTTTATTGCATTAAAATTAGCCGTTGATTTTGGTAACAACGCCAGAACCTACAGTTCTGCCGCCCTCACGGATAGCGAAACGCAGGCCCTCTTCAATTGCGATAGGAGTGATCAGTTCAACATCCATCTCAACGTTATCACCAGGCATACACATCTCAACACCCTCGGGCAGAGTGATAACACCGGTAACGTCGGTTGTTCTGAAATAGAACTGCGGTCTGTAGTTGTTGAAGAATGGAGTATGACGACCACCCTCCTCTTTTTTCAGGATATAAACCTGTGCATGGAATTTCGTGTGGGGATTGATAGAACCGGGTTTGCACAAAACCTGACCACGCTCGATCTCGGTTCTCTGAATACCACGCAGCAGAGCGCCGATGTTGTCGCCAGCTTCCGCGTAATCCAGAATCTTTCTGAACATCTCGATACCGGTAACAACGGTTTTCTTTCTCTCCTCGGTCAAACCGATGATCTCAATTTCCTCACCGGTCTTCAACTGACCTCTCTCTACACGGCCGGTAGCAACGGTACCACGACCAGTGATGGTGAAGACGTCCTCAACAGGCATCAGGAAAGGCAGATCCGCTTTCCGCTCAGGAGTAGGAATGTACTCGTCAACAGCATCCATCAGCTTCAGGATCGGCTCGTAAGCAGGATTGCTCAGATCGTCGGGAGCTTCCAGTGCAGCCAGAGCAGAACCAACAATGATAGGAGTATCGTCGCCCGGGAACTCATAAGAATTCAGCAGGTCACGAATTTCCATCTCAACCAGTTCGAGCAACTCGGGGTCGTCAACCTGATCAGCTTTATTCATGAATACGACAATGTAGGGAACGCCTACCTGACGGGACAGCAGGATGTGCTCACGGGTCTGAGGCATGGGGCCGTCAGCAGCAGAAACAACCAGCATAGCACC
>OBYM01000558.1_pt1 | contig 19788 bp, 20 predicted proteins | sample 1538191 | NCBI WGS metagenome assembly OBYM01 (sample SAMEA2580165, study PRJEB22360) | human gut metagenome | biome: human gut; feature: human-associated habitat; material: faeces | place: Denmark | collected 2008/2010 | reverse complement strand
TCCAGCGGCACCGCTGCCTGTTTACGGCGAGGGTCTGAACGTCCGTGACTGGCTGTATGTGGAAGATCACTGCAAGGCCATTGATCTGATTATCCACAAGGGTCGCGTTGGTGAAGTCTACAACGTCGGCGGTCACAACGAGAAGCAGAATATTGAGATCGTGAAGATTATCTGCAAGGAACTGGGAAAGCCGGAGAGCCTGATCACTCACGTTGGCGATCGTAAGGGCCATGATATGCGTTATGCAATCGATCCGACAAAGATCCACAATGAGCTGGGCTGGCTGCCGGAGACCAAGTTTGAGGACGGCATTAAAAAGACCATCCAGTGGTATCTCGATAATCGTGAGTGGTGGGAGACCATCATCAGCGGTGAGTATCAGAATTACTACGAGAAAATGTACAGCAACCGCTAAGAAGCCAGAGGAGGAAAGAACATGAAGTTTTTTGTAACAGGCGTTGGCGGTCAGCTGGGACATGATGTGATGAATGAACTGCTGAAGCGTGGCCATGAAGGTGTTGGTTCTGATATTCAGGAAAACTACAGCGGTGTAGCAGATGGCTCTGCAGTAACAAAAGCACCGTATGTCGCTCTGGACATTACCGATAAGAATGCTGTTGAAAAGGTAATTACAGAAGTAAATCCGGATGCCGTGATCCATTGTGCAGCATGGACTGCTGTGGACATGGCAGAGGATGATGATAAAGTAGCGAAGGTTCGTGCTATCAATGCAGGCGGCACGCAGAATATTGCAAATGGATGCAAGAAACTGGATTGTAAGATGACCTATATCAGCACGGACTATGTGTTTGATGGTCAGGGCACTGAGCCTTGGCAGCCGGACTGCAAGGATTACAAGCCTTTGAACGTGTACGGACAGACGAAACTGGAAGGTGAGCTGGCGGTCAGCCAGACGCTGGAGAAGTATTTCATCGTCCGCATTGCTTGGGTATTTGGTCTGAACGGTAAGAACTTTATCAAGACCATGCTGAATGTCGGCAAGACGCACGACACTGTTCGCGTGGTCAATGATCAGATCGGCACACCGACCTATACATATGATTTGGCTCGACTGCTCGTTGATATGAATGAAACTGAAAAGTACGGCTATTACCATGCGACCAACGAGGGCGGCTACATCAGCTGGTACGATTTCACGAAAGAAATCTATCGTCAGGCTGGATATAAGACGGAAGTCCTGCCGGTGACCACGGCAGAGTACGGTTTGAGCAAGGCTGCTCGTCCGTTCAACAGCCGTCTGGATAAGAGCAAACTGGTGGAAGCTGGATTCACTCCGCTTCCGACTTGGCAGGACGCTCTGAGCCGTTACCTGAAAGAAATCGAGCAGTAAGAGGAGATAGAGAAGATGGGACAGATTAAAGTTGAGAAAAATGTAGGTGGCATTGAGGGACTCTGTGTGATTGAGCCCGCTGTTCATGGTGACACTCGCGGTTATTTCATGGAAACCTACAACGAAAAAGATATGAAGGAAGCTGGCATCGACATTCACTTCGTGCAGGATAACCAGTCTATGTCCACAAAGGGCGTGCTGCGTGGTCTGCACTTCCAGAAGCGGTATCCGCAGTGTAAGCTGGTGCGCGCCGTGCGTGGTACTGTGTTTGATGTTGCTGTTGACCTCAGAAGCAATTCTGAGACCTATGGCAAGTGGTATGGTGTCACCCTGTCTGCCGAGAACAAGAAGCAGTTCCTCATCCCGGAAGGCTTTGCACACGGCTTCTTGGTTCTGAGTGATGAGGCAGAGTTCTGCTACAAGGTCAATGACTTCTGGCATCCGAACGATGAGGGCGGCATGGCTTGGAACGATCCGGAAATCGGCATTGAGTGGCCGGAGCTGAAGGGCGAATACAAGGGCAGCGCAAGTGCAGAAGGTTACACGCTGGAAGATGGCACTGCACTGAACCTGAGCGATAAGGATCAGAAGTGGCTGGGCCTGAAAGATACTTTTAAATTTTAAGATGTTACACAGTCATTTCTAATAGAGCGACTGCATCTGAAACAAAAAGACAGCTACGATTTGAAAAATGTCTTTGATAGTGAGGAAAATAATGTCTGAATATCTGATAAAAATTATAAATCGAGTTATCGGGATTCTTAAAATTCTGTGCTGGAAAATTTTATATGGGAGTCGCTTTCATTTTGGCAAAATGACTTTCTTTTATCCGGGATGTCATTTGATGATTGAAAAGACAGGAAGCATTAATATTGGAGATAATTGTTTTTTTAATCGTAATTGTTCAATGACATCTCTGGGCGAAATTAATATAGGAAATGATTGTATATTTGGGGAAAATGTCAAGATATACGACCATAACCATAAAACTGATTTTACAAATGGACTCTTCAGAAAACAAGGTTATGTTGTAGGACGAGTTGAAATTGGATCTAATGTGTGGATAGGAAGCGATGTCTTAATTCTTCCAGATGTTAGGATTGGAAATAATGTTGTTGTTGCGGCCGGTGCAATAGTTACAAAGAATATTCCGGACAATGTGACTTACATACAAAAAAGAAACAGTGTGGAGGTGCAAAATGGATAAAAATCTCCGGTTTAGTATTGTTGTACCGATTTATAATGTTGAAAAATTTCTTGACCAGTGCATAACAAGCGTTCTGAGTCAAAGCTATGATAATTATGAATTAATTCTTGTAGATGATGGAGCTACTGATAATAGCGGTAAAATTTGTGACGCCTATGCTTTGAAAAATGACCACATTCGAGTCATACATAAAGCAAATGGTGGGTTAGTTAGTGCTCGAAGAGCTGGTGTAATGGCTGCAAAGGGTGAGTATGTTGGCTATGTAGATGGAGATGATTGGGTTTCAGATAATTGGCTTGCTGAAGTTAATAAAGTGATTACGGAAGCTCATCCAGATATTGTGGAATATAATGCATTTAAAAGCACAGATGGGAAAAATGTTGAGATGATAACCTCACATTTTAGAGGATTCTTTGGCGAGCAAGATGTCAAAGAAAAGATTATTCCATGTATGCTTAGCGACGGAAATCAAAGATTTTACACGTTCGGTGTTTTACCGGCAGTATGGTCTAAAATTATTAAGACCGATATTCTAAGAGATAGTCTTTGTTCTGAAGACAAGATTACTTTTGGTGAAGATGTCGCATGTATATACAATAGCATATTAGAATGCAAGTCTTTTTATGGAATTGATATTCCACTATATTATTATCGGCAAAACAGTCAGTCTATGACAAAAGCGTATGATGCGCGGCGATTTGAAAGATTAGGAGTTTTATTTGCTTATCTGAATAAGGAACTGTTACGGAATAATCAACAGTTGAAAAGTCAGTATGATAGATATGTTTTGTTCTGTATTTTTTATGCGTCCCTTAATGAAGCTAAGAATACTGCTAGTTTCAAAGAAATGGGCAAGAAATTTGAAGATGGGTTAAAAAAACTTGATTTAGAAAACTTCGTCAATAAAACAACCATAAAGATTGGTATACCGTGGAATATGATGCTTTACCTCATAAAGAAGAAAAAGTATAGAATACTAATGGTGTTATGCAGGGCGATTGTTAAAGTCAAGTATTCATATAAAGCATAAGGAAAAGATTATGAAAAAAATTTGTTTTATAACACGCCATGCGATTGTAAATTATGGCTCTTTTTTGCAGACGTATGCTACACAAAAACTATTTGAAGACTACGGATATAATGCAGAAGTTTTGGATTATGTTCGAGAAGATGAAGAATATCATAATGTGACAGAACTGCTGTTGAAAAAATCTAAAAAATGGAACCGGAATATTTTTACTAGACTTATATATAGAATCGTTCAATGGCCGGATCACTACATTTGTGGAAGAGCATTTGAAAAGGAAAGGGCAAAATATCTGAATTTGAGCGAGCGCATTACAAATACAGCTGCAGATGCAAGCAAAATACCGATAGCTGATATCTATTGTACAGGTAGTGATCAAGTTTGGGGAGAAATTGCTCAGGATGATGTAGATCCCATGTATTTCTTGAGTTTTGCTCCGCACGATGCGAAAAAGATAGCTTTCTCTGCAAGTTTTGGAAAAGAGAATTATCCGAAAGAAAGAATTGATAAGTTCAGAAAATTATTACATGGATATGACTGCATAACTGTTCGGGAAGATAGTGCGGTTAATATAGTAAATAGAGCAGGATATGAGGCAACACAGATTCTTGATCCAACAATGATTTTTGGCGGAGATAGATGGAAAGAACAATTGCTGCCTATACATGAAAAAGGGTATGTGTTGCTTTATCAACTTAATGCCAATCATGAAATGGATGTATATGCGAAGCAATTTGCAGATAAAGCGGGGCTAAAATTGCTTAGAGTTTCTGTTGAGGCGCATAACTGTATGCGGGTAGGAAAATTTAAGCTGTGTTTATCACCGTTTAAATTTTTATCATATATTGCAAATGCAGAATATATGATTACTGATTCTTTTCATGGTACTGCTTTTGCAATAATGTTTAACAGGCAGTTTGTCGAAGTATTACCGAAAGAAAAAATTGCGAGAAATTTGAGTGTTTTGAAACAGTTCGGGCTAGAGGATAGAATATTAAATAGTCATAGTGACTTTTCATATATTGATCAAAAGATTGACTACAAGATTGTAAATGATATTTTAGAAAAGTATCAGAGGCAATCGAATGAACTGTTAAAGAAAATGCTTATATGATGGAGAAATGTAAGGATGATTGAAGTAAACATAGTAGGGCAATTGGGAAATCAACTTTTTGAGTATGCGTGCGCACGACAGTTGCAGGAAAAATATGGTGGAAAGATTTATCTTAACACATATGAAATGCGACAGAATACGCCAAATTTTCGTTTGGCTTTACTTGACTTTAATTTAAATGAAAATGTGGAGGTTGTCTCAGAAAGACCGTTAAAGGAAGCAAATGCAGATAACTATTCAGTCAAGATTTTAAGGAAATTTTTTCCAGACTTGTACTTTAACATGATGGCGAAAAAAGGTGTTTTTGTTTGGAAATCTGCACGGGTTTATAAGCCTCTGCCTTTGTTAAATGAAAAATTGCAGAAGCGAATTGTCCTCAGTGGTTACTGGCAAAGCGAAAAGTATTTTTCTGATGTGGCAGAAATTCTTCGGACAGAACTTACTCCGAAAGAACCACTTCGACCACAGAATGAAGAACTATATAATAAAATCAGGAATACAAATTCTGTTTGTGTTACTATTCGGCGCGGAGATTTTATGAATGATAAGAATAAAGGTACTTTTTATATATGTGATAATACATATTTTAGAAATGCACTTACCTATATAAAAAAACGTTTGCCAGATTGCACATTCTTTGGATTCTCTGATGATATAGAGTGGGTTAAAAACAATATGGAATTTCCAGGAGAAGTCTATTATGAGAGCGGAGTAGATCCAGTATGGGAAAAATTGCGTTTAATGTCAGCGTGTAAACATTTTGTACTGTCCAACAGTTCGTTTAGTTGGTGGTCTCAGTATCTGTCAAACGAAAAGAAGAAGATTGTGGTTGCACCAGACATCTGGTATAAGACAGGAAAACATGCTAAAGCAGATTTATATCAAGATGATTGGGAATTAATACACATAGGGTGAGAGAATGGAAGCTATTTTTGCGGGAATTGTTTTATTTAATCCGGAAATTAATAGATTGAAGGAAAACATTACACATATTTTAGGTCAAGTGAATCAACTAATATTGGTAGATAATGGATCTAATAATAAAGAAGAAATTCGGAGTGAAATCCAAAATTTTGACACAGACAAGATAATATATATAGACTTGCATAAAAATATAGGAATTGCAGCGGCACTTAATGTTATTGCTCAATCAACGGAAAATTGCGGTGTAAAGTGGGTTCTTACATTGGATCAAGATACCGTATGTAAGGATGACATAATTGACAAGTATAGACCGTATTTGTCTATGAAAAATGTTGGACAATTTACATGTCTTTATCAAGATAGAAATTTTTTAGAAGAAGGATGTAAAAAAGCAGGCTCGGAATTTGGTAATTTAAAAGAAGTACCTTGGTGTATTACATCAGCAGCATTGCTTAATGTGGAAGCGTGGAAAAAAGCCGGAGAATTTGACGAGAGTCTTTTTATTGATCAGGTTGATTACGATATGTGCCTTACGATGAGAGAAAAAGGGTATTCTATATATCAAGTTGGCTTTGTTGGGTTTGTTCATGAGATAGGACAGGGACACATTGTAAAAGTTGGACCTTGGAAAATAAAAACCTGGAATCACTCGCCTTTTAGGAGATATTATGGAACGAGAAATGCGATGATTGTTTCTAAGAAGCATAAAGAAATCAGTGAAATGCGCGCATTTCTTGGAGCGGTGAAACATATTATTATCATTTTTATTTTTGAAGATCAAAAATTAGAAAAACTAAGTGCCGGATTGAAAGGAATCAAGGATGGTATGAAGGAGAAAAGGTAAGATGGTTATAAATATTATAGTGCCAGGTATAGGATTATCAGGAGGCATGAGAGTCCTTTTTCAGTATGGTGAATTGCTTGAAGCTAAAGGACATGATGTCGTCTTTTATACACCGTTAAAGGCATATGACGTGCAAAATAGCAAATCATTGATTTTAAATAAGGCGCATGTTGTAACGAACACAATTAAAAGAATTTATAGCTATGAGATTAAGAAAAAATATAAAAATCTTCAGTTTGATGTGAAGGTGCTTCCAGTTCCGTTTATTTCTGATCGATACATTAGAAATGCGGATATTTGTATGGCGAGTGCTTGGCCGACAGCTTTTTCAGTAGCTAGATTGAGCTCCAATAAAGGTAAAAAGGTGTATTTCATCCAAGACTATGAAATATGGAATAACGAAGAACTTGGAAGAAAATCATATACACAACCTCTACGACATATCGTAATATCAACTTGGATAAAGAATAAATTAATAGAGCAACTTGGGGCAGAGGATGCGCCAATTGTTTTCGATGGACTTGATTTAGAAGTATTTAATAACCCGGAAAAGAAATATGATTTTGGGAATCGAACAATTGAGGTTTTAATGCTGTATCACGATCTTCCAAAAAAAGGCGTGAGAGATGGATTGGCAGCATATAAAAATGTGAAAGACAGATATCCTAATGTGAAATTGACAATGTTTGGGTTGGTCGATCGACCGGACATTTCTGATGAGATTGTGTATTATAAGGATCCGTCAAGAGAAGAATTAAAAGAATTATATAAAAAGGCGGCTATCTTTTTATACACATCGAGAGAAGAAGGGTGGGGATTGACACCGCTTGAAGCGATGGCGAGTAAGTGCGCTGTAGTAGGAACAAAAACAGGTTGTATGTTAGATATCGGTTTGGATAGAGATAATGCTTTGCTTTGTGAACCAGGTGATGTCAGAAAAATGACGGAAAACTTATGCGAACTTATTGAAAATTATGAAATGATAAATAAGCTCGCTGAAAATGGCTACAAGACTGTTCAACAGTTTTCGTGGAACAATTCTGTAAACCAGCTAGAAAGGGAATTAAGGAATATATGCAATGAAGATAAAGACTGAAACAATAACGTTTTCAATCTGGTGCGTTATACTGTTTAGTAGAATATTAATAAGTCAAGATAGCAGTGTGATTTCGAGCCCTCTGAAAATGTACTATATTTCATCAACACTTTTGATTGTGTTTATATTTTTTCAATGGATACGTAACTCTAAAAAGTTGAGACCAAACCCAATACTTTTTTGGGGAAGTGCATTTGGCGTGTATGTGATTTTGTTTGGAAAGATTCTTGTGAATAATAGTTTAAAGGATTTGACAGAATTTACATTTAATGCACTAGTGGTATTTTATATTCTTGTTTTTATAATGGCTTCTTATATAAAAGACAGTAAGTGTAGAAAAGTTACTTTTGTAAAAATAACATTTTGGACATTTACGATAGGAATAATTTTTAGTGCTGTGTTAAATTGGGATGGGAAATTTGCACTTGGCGGGTTAATAAGTAATGTTTTTGGTGGCTATACAAGAGCTAGAGCTGCATTTGGTTTTTACCACCCGAATGCAGCAGCTAATATAGCACTTTGTATAATTGTATTATCTAGCTATTTAGTCTGTGAAAACAAGAAAAAGAGCATCTATTTCATAATAGATATATTTATGCTGTACATTATATTAGCAACAGCATCTAGAACCACGCTGAGTGCACTTATATTCTTTTTTGTGTTGCTAATGTATAGTAGGCTTATGAATAAGATAAAAAGCAATAATGAAAAAAGAGGTTTAATAGTTGGGCTTATCTTGATTGTAGTATTACTTTTGCTGTTTAGCAGTGAAAATGGAATAGCAGGATTGTTTACATTATCCAATAGATCTTATAACTTTATTTATAATATTCCAGTGTTGGAGAAAAGTGGGCGACTTTGGATTGGGTTAGGATTGATAGGTTCAGGAGAATTCTACCAATTACCGCAGTACAATACTTTTTTTGTGGATAACTATTTTCTCTATGTTTTGATGTCAACAGGAATTATTGGATCGATTTTTATCTTGTGTTTCATGATATATATTTTGAAGAGACTTGTAAATCAATCGAGCAATGACTCATTTGAAAAGTTGACACTGATTGTGTTTGGAGTAAATATATTTTCATGTTTGGGTGAAACATGCTTTATGTATCCCTCTTTTGCGTCCTGTTTTGCTTTTACAGTGCTGTATATAGCCTGTGCCAGTAGCAAAGAGCAAAATGAAATAGAAAAATGTGAGGGGAGTACAGTATGAGAACGGTTTGTGAAAAAAATCAATGTACAGGCTGTATGGCGTGCGTGGATATATGTGCGAAGAGCGCCATACACATTGTTGATGCTATTGATGCTTTTAATGCAGTTATTGACGAGGATAAATGTATTAATTGCGGTATGTGCGAGAAAGTATGTCAACAAAAGAATGCACCTCAATTACGCTCGCCAATTATTTGGAAACAAGGTTGGACGTATGATGATAAAACTCGAATGAGGTCTGCATCCGGTGGAATTGCGACGGAACTGGCAAGAACATTTATAGAAAAAGGCGGAAAAGTTTGTAGTTGCCTTTTCCGTGAGGGAGATTTTGTTTTTGATATAGTAGATGATGTGAACAGATTGGACTGCTTTTCGGGTTCAAAATATATTAAGAGTAATCCGACAGGCATTTATAAGACTATAAAAAGAGAACTTGCAAAAGAAACTGAAATTCTTTTTATAGGATTGCCTTGCCAGGTTGCGGCTTTAAGAAATTATGTTGGCGAACCTCTGGGTAAAAAACTTACTACCATTGATTTAATTTGTCATGGGACACCATCACCTAAGATTTTGGATATGTTTTTAAAGCAGTATGGTGAAGATATACACAAGGCGGAGTCTATTGAATTCCGAGTCAAGGGGAACTTTCAAGTATCGGAGCGTTCTCGTACCATAGCAACACGTGGAGTATGTGATAGATATATGATTTCGTTTTTGTCTGCACTATCTTATACAGAAAACTGTTATAGTTGTAAGTATGCGCAAGAAAAACGGTCAGGAGATATTACATTGGGTGATTCATGGGGGACAGAACTCTCAGAAAACGAATGGCATAAAGGCGTTTCACTTGTATTATGCCAAACAGAAAAAGGGAAAAGTCTTTTGGAATTGGCTAAAATCAAACTGGTTGATGTAAATATTGAAAAAGCGAAAAACCATAATCACCAGTTAGCGCATCCGTCAAAAACACCGAAATCAAGAGAAAATTTTATCAAGCATATAAAACATGGTATGAAGTTTAATCGTGCGGTTTTGCTTGCACTCCCGAAAAATTGTGGAAAACAAGTAGTAAAAGAAGTTCTGATTAAGGGCAAGTTATTGGTTCCGGGGGGGGGTAACGTATCAAATTAGTGTGAGTGATTAATGCCTAATAAAAGATGCTGGTATAGAAGATAATTCGGATTTGAAAATAACATAGAAAGGAAGTGTGTGAAGAAGAATGACGAAGATGCCATTGATATCAGTTATTGTACCTGCATATAACGTGTCAAATTCCATTGTCATGACACTTGATCTGTTGCAAAGACAAACTTATGATAACTTGGAAATAATTTGTATTAATGACGGTTCTACTGATTCCACTCCTGATATTATTAATACATTAAAACAAAAGGACTCAAGAATTGTACTAATAAATAAGAGAAATGGAGGCGTTTCTTCAGCAAGAAATATTGGCTTGAATACTGCGCACGGGGAATACGTGTGTTTTTTTGACCCTGGAGATGAAGCAGATTCTAATTTTGTTATGTATCTATATAAATTACTATTGAGTGACAAAGCAGATTTGGCAATTTGTTCATACAATTTCAAAATGGAAAATGGACAAATACTTGACAGAAGGCGTTTCTATGAAATTGTAGATAAAAATATGATTTTTAATCAAGAAGAAGCGTTAACAGAGATTATAAAAGCATATGGTAAATTTTGTGGTCATGTATGGGATAAGTTGTATGTTAGAAATATAATTGGAGACATTCGCTTTGATGAAAACATCCACAATTGTGAGGATACGTTGTTTAATGTGCAATATATCAAGAAATGTCGAAAAGTTATACTTGGGCCAGAAGTGCATTACAATTATATACAAAGTGACTCTAGTGTGACGCATGGTAAATATTCGTACAAGTTTCATTCAGGACTTTGTGCATGGCGTAGAATAATAGCAGAACTTGATAGTTATGTTGAACGAGAACTACTAAATAAGAACATGAGTGTATTGGTGACAACGTACTCACGAATGGCATGGAAAAGTTTGAATAGGGAAGAACAAAGAAAGTATAAAAGGGATTTTATAAAGTTAATGAATCAGTATCATTCTTTTTCGTCAATAAAGCAACTGATAAAAAGGATAATATGTAAAGTATACTGGCTAGCTGTTTAAAAAGAAAATTACATAGCGTAGTTTATTAATGTCGGTTTATGTAAAAATTGTGGAAGGAGTTGAGAAAGAATGAGAAATCAAAGAGCTATTGGTGTCAATGCAGGACTCAACATGATTAGAACGGCATGTCAGGTGATTTTTCCATTGATTACTTTTCCGTATGTATCACGAGTCCTTCATGTTGAAAATATAGGAATTTACAATTTTTGTCAGTCGGTCATTTCGTATTTTTCATTGCTGGCGGGTTTAGGAATTAGCACCTATGCTATCAGAGAGGGAGCAAGATATCGAGATAATGAAGAAAAGATGTCATTATTTGCTTCGGAGGTCTTTTCAATTAACTTTATTTCTACAGTTTTTTCGTATCTAATTTTAGGAGTGTGTATCCTTTTAGTTCCAAGATTTAACCAATATAGTTCAATAATGGTAGCGTTAAGCATAAGCATAATGTTTACGCTGATTGGAAGTGAATGGATATTTCAAATTTATGAGGACTATAAATATATCACAATTCGAGGCATTTTGTTTCAGTTTATTTCATTAATACTTATGTTTGTACTCGTTAGGGATAGCAGTGATTTGTTTGCTTATGTATGGATCACAGTTATATCATGCAGCGGCGCAAATATACTTAATGCTGTTTCTAGAAGAAAATATTGTAAGATAAGACTTACCATTAATGCAAAAATTCTAACGCATTTGGCTCCAATATTAGTTCTGTTTGCAACATCAGTAGCGACAACAATATATACGAATGCAGATACTACAATGCTTGGCTTCCTTTCAGGAAATAAATCAGTTGGATTGTACTCTGTCTCCACCAAAATCTACACTATTGTAAAGCAAATGCTGGCTGCAATTATTATTGTTTCAATTCCGAGATTATCTGCTTATCTGGGAGAGAAAAAAATAGACTATTTTAACAGAACAGCCAACCAGATTTTGAATGCACTTGTTGTTATTGTCGTTCCGGCAATGGTTGGATTGATTGCATTAAGCAAAAACATAGTTTTTATTATTGCAGGACAAGAATATGTTGATGCAAATATATCGCTTAAGATTCTTTCCGTTGCGTTGTTTTTTAGCATTTTTAGTTGGTTCTATACATCGTGCATTCTAATACCTTATAGGTGCGAAAATAAGGTGTTGATGGCAACGATTGTTGCGGCGCTTGTTAATATAGGATTAAATTTTATCCTTATTCCAACATTCCAGCAGAATGCTGCGGCATTTACTACTGTTATTGCGGAGTTACTGTCAATGGTTATAACATGGTGGTATGGAAGAAAATATTTTAGGGTCAGTTTTCTAAAAAAGGACATTCTCTCCGTTGCCATAGGATGCCTGACAATATGGACTATATGTTCTATATCAGAAAAATATATTAGTTCAGTACTGATTTCTACAGTTTTTTCAGTGACTGCTTCGGTTGTTATTTATATGATTGTACTGTTAATAATGAAGAATCAGGCGGTAAAATTAGTTTTAGAGATACTTCATATCAAAAAATAATTTTGTGTTTTTTTTACACGAAAATACAGCCGGTGGCGTGCTTGGCATACTGATGTACTACGGAATTGTGAAGGCAAGATACTTACAGTATGTAAGTGCCTCAAAACATGACGCACTAGTATTACAGCAGTTTTTTTCTATACTAGCCGTGTAATATAAGGTGTCAGGCACCATTAAATTTTTGTAAAAGAAAGAACAAATGATTGCAAAGGCATATCATTTAAGGACATTGAGGTCTGACCCCATAAAGAAAAAATAAACATTTTTAAAGAATTTATAAACAAAACAAGGAGAGCAGTAAGCTTCCTGCGCGGCTCGAATCATCACACACCTTTTCGTGGTGGAGAGCAGGCAACGATCTTATGGTCGGCTAAGATGTGAGAAATTATAATAGAGAGAAAAGAAAAAATATGAAAACAACATTACTTATCATGGCAGCCGGTATCGGCAGCCGATTTGGAACAGGAATTAAACAGTTGGAGCCGGTGGATGATGCTGGGCATATTATCATGGACTATTCAATCCATGATGCAATTGAGGCTGGCTTCAATCATGTGGTATTTATTATCCGTAAAGATATTGAGAATGAGTTCAAAGAGGTCATCGGTGATCGCATTGCCTCCATTTGTTCTTCTCATAATGTAACTGTGGATTACGCTTTCCAGGACATTAACGATATTCCGGGAGAACTTCCGGCAGGTCGTACAAAACCTTGGGGAACCGGTCAGGCTGTGCTTGCGGCAAAGAGTTTAATCGATACTCCGTTCATCGTCGTTAATGCGGACGATTACTATGGTAAAGAAGGCTTCAAGGCCGTCCATGAGTATCTGGTGAATGGCGGCAAGTCCTGCATGGCTGGTTTCGTTCTGAAGAACACACTGTCTGATAACGGCGGCGTGACCCGTGGTATCTGCAAGATGGATGAGAATGGAAACTTGACTGAGGTTGTTGAGACAAAGAACATCGTAAAGACTGCAGATGGAGCAGAGGCAGACGGTGTAGCTGTTGAAGTGAATTCTCTGGTTTCCATGAACATGTGGGGATTGACTCCGGAGTTTCTGGATGTACTGGAGGAAGGCTTCAAAGAGTTCTTTGAGAAAGAAGTGCCGGGCAATCCGCTGAAAGCAGAGTATCTGATCCCTATCTTCATCGGCGAACTGCTGGAGCAGGGAAAGATGTCAGTGAAGGTTCTGAAAACCAATGATACATGGTATGGTATGACCTACCATGAAGATGTCGCAGCAGTAAAGGACAGCTTCAAGAAGATGCTGGAGAACGGTGTATACAAGGCTGACCTGTTCAGTGATCTGTAAACAGCGATGAAAGAAACGATTGATTTACTTGGAAAGATCATCACAAACATCCTGACTGCTCTCTATGAGCCATTTGGATTTTCACTCCTGCTTTCCTTCCTAGCTATGTTTTTCTACTTGTATGCGTATGAGCCAATACATGCTGGCAAAGGTTGGAAAAATGCCATAGTGACATGGTATCAGAAGTTTAAAGAGAGCGTGTTCTTCAGAAAACTATTCTTCTTGGCCTTTGTGACTTCTATGATCTTGTTCAGAACATTACTGAATCGGAATCTATGGCTGAATCCTTTATCCGATGTCATGGGCGGCTGGGGCATCTGGGAGACAGTGAACGGCGAACAAAAGCTGACAACGGAGTGCATCGAGAACGTGATCATGATGGTGCCGTTCTCAGCAATAGTGCTGTGGACATTCGAAGATAAGATAGGGAATGGTTGGAAGAAGATCCTGTGGCAAAGCGGTAAGATAGCATTTATCTTCTCGATAAGCATTGAGATGTTGCAGTTATTGCTTCGCTTGGGAACGTTCCAGCTATCAGATATCTTCTATAACACACTTGGTGGAATGATTGGCGGATTGATGTATTGTGCAGTGATGAAGACAAGAAAACATCTATAAAACTGGCTGAAATTGTGATACACTGGGAGCAGTAGCTCCCTACGCTGCTCTGATAATCACACACCTCTCCGTGGTGAGCAGCAGGCAACGATCTATTATGATCGGCGAAGATGTGAGAATGATACAAAGATAAAGAAAAGGAATAAAAAAGCATGCCAAATTACAATAGCATCGAAGGTAATGTTTTGTTTCCGACAATAGATGGTTACGATATGCATAAGGCCGGGGATATGGCGTTATATCTTGCACACTGCGATTTTTATCCTTTCAAAAGTGTAATTGATAATAATAAAATGGCTATTGATCTTGTCACAAAAGCGTATAAAGATATGGCGCAAGAAGCAAGAGAAAAAGACGATTTTAGAACAGAAAGCTGGGCAATGACGAGCGGGACTCTTCAAGCCTGCAGGGTGGATATTTTGACACAGTATTCGTTATTATTGACGATGGTTTCTTTACTTGAAGAGGCAGTTAATACGCTGTGTCGGATACATAAAGACTTAGGCCAGCTTACTACAGAACTTAAGGATGTAAAAGGTGCAGGATTGGAACGTGCAGCAAAATATCTAAAAGATGTGGTCGGTATAAGCGGATTCAAAGCTGATCAGAGTTGGGAGTATATTACTACGATTCGTGATTGCCGAAATATGGTTGTGCATAATGGTGGACGAATTAAAGATGATCTCAAGCCGAAATGTGATAAATTTAATATTGGATATAGAGAAGAAGACTCTCAGTTATACATTGAATATGCTGATGTGATGAAATTCTATGAAGCAATATTAGATTTTATGGATCGTGCTTTTAGACTTGAGTCAAGTACTTCTACACAACCGTAAAAAGATATTTATGGGAGGAGTACTGTGGGAGAAAATGAACTTTACCAGATTGCATTTCATTTTCGAGAAGCAATTGTAGCAGCGAAAACAAACGGAGAATTTAATTTCCGAGATCGGATGCATAGATTTCCAGATGGTTGTTGCGATGACACATGTGATTTGCTTGGCTTTTATTTGTGGGAAAAATACAGGATTCACACAAGCCAAAGAAATGGATACTATGAAGCTGAAATGACCAATCATGCATGGCTTATTACCGATGATCGAATTATTATTGATATCACGGGAGATCAGTTCTATGGAGCATGGAAATCAGTTTATGTTGGACAGGAAGTTGGAACTTACAAAAAATTGAGTAGAATTATTACACAAGATAATTTTGATATTCGAAAGCAGTCGCGGTTGTGGGATGATTATAATATTATTTTGAAATATCTGAAAAAAGTGTGAACACATTGCCCTCAACCCAACAATCTATAACACTTAAACCATTAAAAAGGAAAGAGGTTATCACCTATGCCCAGAACGAAAGGCAGCAAAAACCGTCCCAAAACCAATACCACCAAAGACTACGCATCCCAGATCGCAGAGAAGCAGGAGACTATCGCATCTCTGAATACGGAGATCGCATCCATCACCGCAAACATCGACACTTTGAGGGCTGACTTGAAAGAGAAGAAGTCTGCTTTGAAGAAGACTGAAAAAGAAGTGGCAGCTCTGGAAGCAAAGAAGACAAAGGAAGATGCTAAGGTCGCTGAAGAAGCTAAGAAGGCTGAAGCTGAGAGTGTGGTTAAGAAGCTGTTGGCCGGCGGTATGAGCGCGGACGAGATTCTGGAAAAACTGAATGTCACGGTACGCGAAAAATGAGAATCCTGTGTCCCATTGAGAATAAAGTGTCCCAAGTCATCTCAGATATAAAAGAGCGAACAGACGCTCAAAAATCTGCCCGCTCAGTGTGCCGCCAGCAACTGTTTTTGTCAGGATTTCTTCTTGTTTTTAGATGTATCTGTCGGGAAATGGGATTTATATTCATTCAGCATAGTGCTGACCATTCCCTCATCAATGAGGACTGGTTCCGGTGTAGCCGGAGGCGTGAGGATTAGTTCGGCCCCGGGATAGGTTTTCCCTTCCGGAACAGCCGGACGCACACAATGGGTGCTGTCTGGAAAAGAATGTCCCGGAGCTTTGTAGTACATGACCCTGGCGAGGGTGATACACCTGCCGATAACCGGAACAAATATCACAGGCTAATGGAAGAACAGTGGAAAGAACAATGGAAAAACTAAGAAATACTGTGAACACAAGGAGGAAGGGGATCACAGAATATGGCAGCCTACATATTAGCTCTTATCAACAATCATGAGGATGGAAAAAGATTTTTTGAAACGTACAACATACCATACCAGATCATTACAAGAGGCGAGAATAAAGGGAAGCTCCGTGTGAAAGCCACACGTTCTTCGGATGGACAGGCTGTTCTGGAGGCACGGAAAGAACTGGAATATGCTGGGTATGGATCTCTTGCTGACCATAGTAACGTGTTCCGTGATGAGGATGATCGGACTGTGGTAACATTTAGTCCATACAATGCAGTGCCAAAAGTAATTGATGTACCGGGATATGATGTGGAAGTTAGCGATTACAGTATCTACAGCTATGGGACGAAAACGATAGTAATGAGGCGACTGTAGAAAAGCGGGACACGGGATTCGCAGTTCGGGAGTCCCGTGACACCAGGGAAATCTGGCTTTATTTTTTAATCATTCATTTAGATTGAAATGGAAATATCAAGATTAAACTACTAAAAAGACTTATGGAGGAGCAATACCGATATGCCAAGACCAAAGAAAAAACCGGATTATGATGCCGCACAGATTATGAAAGACTTTATGGACACTGTGGCAGAGGCGTTTGGTACCTATGATGACCGGACGGACAGTCGGGATCCAGGACTGAATGCTGTGGCTGCCGAGTTTGGTATCACGGCGCTGAAGGCCCGGAAGCTGCTGATCACCGCCGGTGTGTATTCCACAGCTCTGAGCCGGCAGATTGCTGAACTGCAGTCCAAGAAAATGAAGTTGGAACAGATCATGAGCGCCACAGGACTAAGCCGGGCCTCCGTCCACTCCTATCTCCCCTATACAAAGATCCCGTATAACCTGGAGGAACTGTCTGTTAACGCGGAGCGGATCCGGCTGTATCGGGAGCGGAAACAGAAATGCACGGAGTTCAGCGCCAAACTATCCACTCTGACAGAGCGTGAGCAGGAAGAGGCATTGTGGAACATACTGGCCGATCTCCAAGGCTGCGTGTTTCTCACAGCAAAAGGACTGAAGTTCACCTACAAAATGAAAGGTGGCGAGATGTTTGTCAACCGGAAGTCCAAGTCCATCACCCAGGCCACAGTGTTCATGGCGTTTCGGAAAGCACAAGAGCTGGGCGGTGTAGTTGCCGGTCCGAAGAAGTTGGGGACCTTCGGGGCGAGCTATCTGTATCCGGTGTTTGTGAGGATTGGAATCGTGAAAAAGATTCGTGAACAAACAAGAAATTTCTGAAAGGTTGTGTTATGATATTAATATGCCTATATGTAAAAATGTACCGAGACGGTCTTCTTGGAGGATAAATATGAATATATACGATAAAGATGGTTGGTTATTTGAAAATCCAATGGAAAATCGAATCAATGTAATAGATGATAAAGAAATTGAAGAATTATTGAAATTGGCACAAATTGAAGATGAATGGGTGGGGCGTGTACGCAATGAAGTTCTTTATAGAGATCAGCATCCAAATGAGAAATCAGATTGCATAATAGACGAGCTTAGAATTCTAAATACAGCAGGTACAGTGTTCAGATATCCATTTAATATTAGCACAATTACTTTTCCAAGTCGTAGACATCTGTTTCGTGGCGAACCGCAAATATATGAAAGATCTGTTCCATCACTGAATAGAAAGTTATATGGAAAAACAAAATATGAAAAAATGATGTGGAAAGCTTTGGCAGATTTAAGAATTTATCAGTTCCTTAAATTTATTTGGAAAATTAATGTTGTTCCTTATTGGGAGGCAAAATTAAGCGATATTAACATAAAAGCATTAGCGCAACATTATGGATTTGATACCCACTTGCTTGATCTTACGAATGATGTCAGAACAGCTTTGTTTTTTGCTACATGTAAATATGTACCCGCCACAGATTCGTATCGTCCGATGACAAGAGACGATATAGATACTAATGAGAAAAAATATGGAGTACTATTCCATACACCTGACTGGCGTGTTGATTATTTTCAACCAGTAGGCACAATGACGCTGTTTAGTGACATGAATTTTAATAAAGAAATTTCTCTAGACACAGGCGATTGTGACGGACTTGCATTTCAAATTGGTATGCAGCCATTAATGAGATGTCATCATCAAAGTGGTTATATTTATCCGATGAAAACAGATGCACCGCTTCAAGAAAACTGGAATTTTGAAAAAATTCATTTTCTGCAGTCGCCAGAATTATCACAGCGCATATTTGATATGATGGACGGTGGGAAAAAAGTATTTCCTTATGAAGGTATATCAGAAGCCAAGGCAATACTGGATTTGTTGAAATGTAGTTTCACTTTTTCAGAAGATGATATCTTGTGCGTATATGATTTTGAGCACATAGATAAGAAAAAGTTTCTTACTGTAAATGATTTTGCGGACAATCTACGGTCATTTAATTACAATGGACACCATATTCAGATTCAAAATCAGGAAGTGGAGTATCCGATAACACAAAAATTATTAGATAGGGTTAATAGTCATTACGATGGCAAAGACCTTCTGGCCCCTACTGGAGGAATGATCCATTACAAACCGGAAGAAAAAAGATATCGAGATCAAAGGTGTGTTGAGATATATGGAAGGCTGATATGAAAAATGAAGTTACCCGTTTGTCTTTTGACTTTAGCGAGGCAATTATTTTAATCAAATAAAAGATCAATACTGTCATATTCCACTTGCTATGTGTAAAACCCAGAGGTAATATCGCCACAAATGCTGAGAAAGGATAGTGGTGGATTATGGAACATAGCGAACATAAGGATCAAATTGGCATCGGCCAAACGGGTGGAACACATACTTGGGGAACCCGGCAGGCCAGCGCTTCTGGAATTATGGAAAAAGTAAAAGAATATCTATGGGAGCACCCGGCGAACTACAATGGCCAGGTAGATACGCTTTTGGAGTTGCTCTATTACGCTTTCGCGGAGTACAATACGGTTGAAACACCGGAATTTAAGGAACAGACGGATCCTCTGAAAGAAAAACTGAGAGCCCTGGCCGATACGGAACGGGAAGCAGATGAGTATATGGATATTGTGTTTACTCTTTGCGCGGCTTATGAGCGTCAGGGATATATTGAAGGGATTAAGGTTGGAATGCGGCTTGTAATAGAGATGGTGGAGGAGTAAGAAAAGGTCCTCTGCGGATTTGCTCTGCAGAGGATCGATGGAATGATTCATACCGTTCAGGTCTGGTATTTCTACTGGCATCTTTTGACTAAAGAGGTGCTATCACATCTTAATCC
>OBYM01000556.1_pt1 | contig 19945 bp, 21 predicted proteins | sample 1538191 | NCBI WGS metagenome assembly OBYM01 (sample SAMEA2580165, study PRJEB22360) | human gut metagenome | biome: human gut; feature: human-associated habitat; material: faeces | place: Denmark | collected 2008/2010 | reverse complement strand
AGACAGTGTCCTCCACATGCTCCACCGAGTGCTGAAACGGGCGGGACTGCCCAGGATCAGGTTCCACGATTTGAGGCACACTTTCGCGACACTGGCCCTTCAGAATGGAGTGGATGTGAAAACGGTGTCCGGGATGCTGGGTCACTACAGCGCAGGATTCACCTTGGATACCTACGCCCACGTGACCACCTCGGCCCAGCGCCAGGCGGCGGAGGCCATGGAAAACGTCCTCTCCGGCAGTTTATAGCCCTCTCCAGTCCGGAAAAACTCCCGTATGGGTCAGAATCTGGGTCAGATTTAAAAGCCAAAAATAAACCCCTCAAAAAGGTTGCAGAAAACAAAAATAATCCGCTGGAATCAGGCGATTCCAGCGGATTTCTGGTTGCGGGAGGAGGACTTGAACCTCCGACCTCCGGGTTATGAGCTGCTATTGGTTTGTCCATCCACTGTGCTTCAATGGTTTCCGAACGTTTTGTGACCTGAAACAGGCCAAAAACCGGAGGTTGTGTGATTTCTACTCCGCCCCAGTTTTTCCGGTTCTGGGTCAGATTTTGGGTCATCAAAGGAAGAAGCCTAAAAATTGCAGAGGCAGATTATTTTTGAATAGTTTGATGCACCCTTGATAAAGAAGATAGATAGAAAAAATTTGTGGATCAATCCATATGGGAGCCACCGTTGATATCGATTTCCTCACCGGTAATGTAGGACGCCTCTTTAGATGCGAGGAACACGATGGCGTCAGCAACCTCCTGGGTCTCACCTGGCCGGCCCATAGGAATTCCAGCGATTACGGCATCAGCCTGCTCCTGAGGCATGCTTTTCCAGATCTCGGTGTTGATCAGGCCGGGGCATACACAGTTAGTGGTAATACCGTACTGTGAAATCTCCCGGGCCAAATTTTTGGAGAATCCCAGCACAGCGGCCTTGGAGGCGGAATAGTGTGCGCCGCCAAATACACCGCCGCCTCGTTTGCCAGAGACGGAACTGAGAGAGACAATGCGGCCATATTGCTGCTTCTTCATTACCTCGCAAACAGCCTGGGTGATCAGGAACAGACCGAACATGTTTACGTTGAAAATGCGCTTCATGTCGTCCAGCGTCATATCGGCAACCGTTACCTTTTGCGACACACCTGCATTGTTGACCAGCACGTCAATACGGCCGAACTTGTCTACCACGGTTTTTACCAGAGAGTCGACCGACTCCTTGTCGCAGATATTGCCGGCAATACCGCAGGCCTTCCAGCCATTGTCCTCCATCTCTTTGACATTGGCATCCAGGCCAGCTTGGTTAATGTCCGTGATGACCACCTGAGCTCCTTGGCGGGCGAAGGTGTGGGCGATGGTACGGCCGATCCCCTTGGGAGAGCCGGCTCCAGTGATGAGGACGACCTGACCGTTAAAATCCAGCATGATTTAAACTTCCTTTCCGCATAATTCTATTTTGAAATTGAATGTTACACTATCCTATCCGTGAGAATGGCGGGCGGAATGCTTATTTACCGCACAGGGAATGCGCCAGTTCCACAATGTGCTCGGTGGTCACACCGTTCATGGCCAGCAGGCGGTCGTAGGGGGCGGACATGCCAAACTGGTCCTGAATGCCCACTCGACGGAGGAGAGCTCCGTTTGACTCGGCAACCACATCGGCCACTGCGCTGCCCAAGCCGTTGAGAATATTGTGGTCTTCCACGGTGATAATCTTTCCGATGTCTGCGACGCAGGCATGGACGGCCTCCACATCCAGAGGCTTGATGGTGTGCATATCCAGTACACGGGCGGAGATCCCAGCAGCTGCCAGAGTCTCAGCGGCCTCCAGAGCCAGGCGGACCGTATCGCCGTTTGCGATGATGGCCACGTCACTGCCGTCCCGGAGCTGATTGGCTTTGCCAATCTCAAATGTGTCATTCTCGTCATAGATGACCGGGATGGCATCCCGAGTGAAGCGCAAGTAAACGGGGCCGTCAAATTCTGCAGCGGCACGCACCAGCTTCCGGGCAGCCCAGTAGTCGGCAGGCATAATAACGGTCATATTGGGAATGGTGCGCAGGATGCCCATGTCCTCGATGCTCTGGTGGCTGGCGCCGTCGTTAGCCGGAGTGACGCCGCCGTGGGAGCAGGCGATCTTTACATTCAGGTGGGGGTAACAGATTTCCTGACGGATCATCTCACACATCCGCATGGAGCCGAAGGCGGCATAGGTAACTACAAAGGGGACCTTACCGCAGGTGGCCAGGCCAGCAGCCACACCGGCAGCGTTCTGTTCGGCAATGCCTACATTCAGGTACTGTTCCGGCAGTTCCTTGCGGAAGGCGCCTGTTTTGCAGGACTTGCCGATGTCCACGTCAACTACTAAAATATTAGAGTTTTCCTTGCCAAGCGCTACAATCTCATCACCAAACCCGTCTCGGGTGGCCTTTTTTAATGTTTCGCTCATCTTCGTTTCCTCCTTCAGCACTTCACATACTGCTGATCCAATTCTGCCATAGCCTGCTGATATTCCTGGTCGTTGGGAGCCACGCCGTGCCAGCCGCACTGGTTCTCCATGAAGGAGACGCCCTTTCCCTTGATGGTGTGTCCAAAAATGCATTTAGGTCTGCCGTTCTTGACGGCTTCCGCCAGGTCAAGGGCGGCTACCATCTGACCCATGTCATTACCGTTGATCTCGTATACATCAAAGCCAAATGCCCGGAACTTAGCGCCCAGATCAATGGGGGGCATGATTTCGTCGCAGGTGCCGTCCAACTGCAGGTTGTTGTAGTCCACAAAGACAACCAGGTTATCCAACTGGTACTTATAGGCGGTCTGGCAGGCTTCCCAGATCTCACCTTCGTTGCACTCACCGTCTCCCACGGCGACGAACACCCGGTAGGACTTTTGGTCCAGTTTGGCGGCAATGGCCATACCCACTCCGCAGGCCAGTCCCTGCCCTAAAGAGCCGGTAGAAATATCGATGCCGGGACACTTCTTCATATCCGGATGTCCCTGGAGTATGGAGCCCTCCTTCCGCAGAGTGTCCAGTTCCTCCATCGGGAAGAAGCCGCGCATGGCAAGTGCGGCGTATTGAGCAGGGCACACGTGACCCTTAGAGAGGACGAAACGGTCCCGGTCAGGCCACTTTGGGTCCTTGGGGTCCAGATCCATCTCCCGGAAATAGCAGGCTGTAATGAACTCAGCCACAGACAGGGAACCGCCGGGGTGGCCAGACTGGGCTTTATGGATCATAGAGATGACATTTTTTTTCAGGTCGATACAGGTGTTCTGCAGCTGAGCGATGCTTGTGGTTTCCTTCATGATACTCACCTTTCTTCAAGCAGAGTTTACGATGTGAACATAGTGGAGATGCCGGGGATATAGGTAATGATCAGAAGCACGACGATGGATGCGATCAGAAGCGGGACCACAGCCTTGGAGATCTGCTTCAAATTTACCTTGGCTACGCCGCAGGCCACATACAGGTTGACTCCCACAGGAGGAGTGAACAGTCCGATGGCCAGGTTGACGATCATAACTACGCCAAGATGGATGAGGTCGATGCCCAGGGCCTGAGCCACGGGGACAAACAGTGGAGTAAAAATATACAGAGCAGAGGTAGAGTCCAGAAAGCAGCCCGCAATGAGCAGGATGATGTTGACGATCAGGAAGAACACGATGGTGGAGCCGCCGGTGATGTTTTCCAAAGCGCCGCTGATAGCCACATCCAGGCGGGCCCGGGTGAGTACATAGGCGAACATGCTGGCCGCCGCGGTAATGAACATAACGGTGGCGGTGGTGCTGGCCGAGTCGATGATGATAGCCCACAGCTCCTTGATCCGGACGGTCTTATAGATGAACACACCCACAAATAACCCGTACACAACCGAAACAGCGGCCGCCTCAGTAGGAGTAAAGATTCCGCCATAGATTCCGCCCAGGATGATAACCGGCATCAGCAGTCCCCAGAACGCTTCTTTAAAGGCTATCCAGCGCTCCCGCCAGCTGGCCTTCGGCAGGGATTCCAGTTTCAGTTTTCGGCCGATGAGCAGAGCGGTAATAATCAGGGCCGCACCCATAATCAATCCGGGGATGACACCGGCCTTGAACAAGTCGCCAATAGAGGTATCCGCAATAGAGCCATATACCACAAAGGTGATGGAGGGTGGGATAATGACCCCGATCGCGCCGGCACAGCCCATGAGAGCGGCAGAAAAGGAGGGGCTGTAGCCGGAGCGGATCATACCGGGGATCATCACCAGACCCAGCGCGGCCACGGTGGCCGGACCGGAGCCGGAGATGGCGGCAAAGAAGCAGGAGACGATGACGCACACAATGGCCAGACCGCCCCGCAGGTGGCCCACACAGGTCTCCGCCAAGCGGATCAGTCTCTTGGAGATCTGGGCCTTATCCATAATGTTGCCGGCCAGAATAAAGAAGGGGATGGCCAGGAGCACGAACTTACTGGTAGACGAGGAAAACAGCTGGGGCAGGCTGCTCATGACGGTGTCCAAAGGACGGCCCGCCCCCTGGATGAGCATGGAGATGACGCTGGAAACGCCCAGACAAACGGCGATGGGCGTGCCGATCAGCAGCAGAACGGCGAAGCTGATAAACAGAACAGCGGCGATCATGTGCCGGACGCCTCCCTTCCTTCTTCAAGATGTTTGTGATCCTCCGGATGAGCTTTCAGCTCCTGAATGAGTGCCTGGGCAAAGCGAATGGTGACAAAGAACGCGCCGAAGGGCACAAAGGTGGCATAGATCCACTCAGGCCACTGCATGGCGGAGGTCTGCATCCCCAGATTGTACTGGTTCATTACCATCAGAATGCCGTAGTAGAACAGGGCAGCGGAGAAGACAGTGGCGATCCCAAAGCCGATGACCATGAGGGCCTTGTGGACCTTGGGCCCCACGGCGTCGGTGATGATAGACAGCCCCAGGTGAGCCCGGCGTTTGGCGGCGATGGCGGTACCCATCATGCTCAACAGCACAAACAGATAGGTGGTGATCTCCTCTGAAAAGGAGAGGGAGCTGTGAAATACATAGCGGGAGAGCACATTGGCGAACACCAGAGCGGTCATGACAACGGTGCAGAATACACAGATGATCTCTTCGATCCAGTCTAAAATTTTCATGGCTGTATGTACCTCCCTCCGTTAGTTTGTGATCCCGAACGCGGCGCAGGCCTCGGGACCAAAATACACTTCCATCTCCGCCTTGAAGGGGGCGATGGCCTCGTCAAAGGCGGCCTGCTCCTCCTCGGTGAGATAGGTGATGGTCATGCCAGCGGCCTCGAACTCCTTCAGAATCTCGGTCTCCTCTTCCTCCAGGACATCCCGGCCCCACTCACAGGCCTCGGTAGCACACTCCTGAAGAAGCTCCTGAGTCTGGGGCTCCAGGCTTTCCCAGATCTCCGTATTAGCCACAAACAGGTCGTTTTCATAGGAGTAGTTCCACATGGTCAGGTAATCCTGAACCTCCTGCATTTTGGAGGTGGAGGTGATGCTCACGCCGTTCTCCTGGCCGTCGATAGTGCCCTGCTGGATGGCGGTGAACACCTCGCTCCAGTTCATGGAGGTGGGGTCGGCCCCCAGGGCCCGGAAGAATCCCATGTATACTACGCTGCCGGGAACGCGGATCTTTAGATTCTCCATATCCGCCGGAGTGGTGACCTCGTGCCTGGAATTGGTGATCTGCCGGAAGCCGTTGTGGAAGGAACCCAGATAGGTCATGCCCTTCATAGCCAGGCGCTGAGCGTAATACTCACCGCCGGTGGTGTCGATGACCTCCCGGGCTTGGGCGTAGTCGTCAAAGATCCAGGGAATGGTGGCCACCGGGAGCTTCTCGTCGATGACCGCCAGAGTGCAAGTGGCGTAGGCCGCCAGGTCAATGCTGCCAGAGGCGATCATTTCGATCCCGCGAGAGGCATTTCCGTTAGCCAGCTGATCGTTGGGGAAGACCGCCACGGTGACATTGCCCCCGGAGCGTTCTGATACCAACTGAGCGAAGTAGTCGCCCACACGGGCATCAATCTGGTTGTCTGTGCCGTTGACAGCCATGGTCAGTTCAATGGTTTGGTACTCGCCATCCTCACGCTGTTCCGTACCGCTGTTGGCACATCCTGTGACGAGCAAAGCCAGTGTTAGAATGGCACCGATGGTTTGGATTCGTTTCCTTCTCATAATCACCCTCCTAAAAAGAAAAATGTGATTTTCGCACCAATAGGAGATCGGGCCCTATCCCCTGGTACATTTCAGTCCGCTCTTTTGTATTATGTACTTTGTCTGACATAGATATGTAATATCATCTTGAGTGGAGTTTGTCAATGGGGATAGTAAACTTTCTGCTTTTTGCTGGAAAAGAACAGTGAAGTTTATATATATTCGACAAAAAGAAAACGATAGCCGCAGCGTGTATTTCTGCGCTGCGGCTATCGCTGAATTAGACGATCACTTGTTTTCGGATGCCACATCTAAAAAATAAGTGTCATGAATGAATTCTTCCAGCCCCTCCATATTCTTTGTATAGAGAATCTCATAGATTTTCCAGTGGGCCTGAAGCAGCTCCTGTCCCCTGCCAGTTTGAATCATAGTATAGACAGTTTTCTGTCGTACTGCATAGGTGAGCACTCGAACCACACGATTGATTTTATCTACCAAATCATTCTGGCATAGGGAAGAAACTGCATCATGAAAGTCGTTATCCGCCTGAAAAGCTGCCGTTAAATCTTCCTGCTCCACTGCATCGGAAAAGGCATCCAGCTTTTCGCGGATAGTTTCTAGTCCTTCTTCACTGCGCTTTTTGATGGCAAGACGGAGAATACCTACTTCAGTGAGCTCCCGCAGCTCCATCAGACTGTCGAAATCTTCCCCTTTATTGAGAATGATTCCATACACCATAGGATCAATCATGCTCTCCTGGAAGCCGTTGGCCACGAAGGTTCCCTCAGAGCGGCGGCTCTCCAGCACACCGAGATATGTTAAAATTTTAGTTGCCTCGCGGACCGAGGTACGGGCTACACCAAGTGTGGCAGCTAGTTCCGGTTCTGTTGGGAGCTTGTCACCAGGCTTGAGTTCGCCGGAGACCATGCCATCAGTCAAGCAATTGATTACTTTTTGCACAACCGACTCGGATTTCAAATTTTTCAAATAACTTGCTTGCTCAGCCATACTATATTCCCCCAATCAACGGCCAAAGCTGCCCTGATTTGCGATAGGAAAATGAAACTCTGCTCATTCCTCCTATGTATGACAATACTTTGATTTATGCTTAGACTATCCCATTTTTTCGCATTCGTCAAGCAATTTCATAAAAGAAGGACATGTTTATTCTGGCATCAGGAACCATGGAGAGAAGGTTGCTTGGACCGTTACCAGCAATAGGGCGGGGACAGTTTTACCCACCCTCGGGTGGGGCAAGCAGAGCGCCTGGCTTGCTGCGAGTGGCAGCCAACGCAGTTTCCGGGCGGAAGCCCGGACCCACTTTATCTGCAGAGAAAGAAAATGCTGCGGTGCCTTTACACACCAAGAAAAGAAATCCCGCCGTGCTGCCCCTGTGCCGCCCTGTGTGAGACGATTGGATACAGGGCACCGGTGGTCCCAGCAAACCAGGATGTCGCCGCTGAGGGGCCCTTGCAGGCGAAGGACGAGACCAGAAAACGGATGTCCAAAGGGCTGCCATATTTTCCATTTCAGCGCCGGATTTTTTCTCTCTGAACATGATTCTTCCGCCCTTGGTTATGGCTGTTTCGCTGGAACCAGGGGCGTTCGATTTTAGAACGAGGATAAAGGGAGGTGGTCGCAAAGCGCCCACCTCCCGGTCACAACGCCCCGCAGAGCGGGGCGTGTCAAGGGATTGCGGGATTTCGCCTCAGCGCCGTGCCAGGTGGTCGCTGCAACCGTTTTTTGAATTTTAGGTGGTCGAAGGTTTGAAAAAATCCAGCGGTTCCAAAGAGTTCCCGGCTTTTTCACCGACGCTGTGCACAGCAATATATCAGGCATCTCAAAAATTGCGCCGCCTAAACAAAGAGAGAAAATTTCGCCCAGAGCTGGAAACTAAAATGCCGTAGACAAGGGAAAAGCGCCGCAAAAAGTGTGAATTGTTTGATAACTCTGCGCCACAGCCCTGGCTATTTCCCATTTCTGTGGTATTGTGTGTCGTTGCAAAGGAGGCGGCACAACATGGCAAAACGCAGAGCCAACGGGGAGGGCAATCTTCGGAAACGGAAGGACGGCCGCTGGGAGGGCCGGTATACCGCCGGTCACGACCCGGAGACGGGCAAGGCCATCTACCGGAACGTCCTGGGCCGGACCCAGGCGGAGACCCGGGCCAAGCTGAAGCAGGCCATTGAGGAAGCAAAGCAGGTCGACCCGGTAAAGGCAAAGCAGTACACCGTGGGGGAGTGGATGGACGTCTGGTTCGAGAACTACGCCAAGGTGAAGGTGAGACCATCCTCCCACCAGACCTACCGGGGCTACATCGACAACCACATCAAGCCGAATATCGGGAAAATCCCCCTCGGAAAGTTATCCTCTCTGGATTTACAGAAATTCTACAAGAAGCTGCTCAGCAGCGGCAGAGTGGAGCGGATCGAGAGCAAGAAACAGAGCAAGGGCCTGAGCCCCAAGACGGTGCGGAACCTGCACCAGATCATTGCCTCGGCCATGAAGCTGGCCAAAGAACAGAAGCTCATCGTCACAGACCCCACGGACGGATGCGCCCTGCCCAAGGTGGAGCACAGGGAGATGAAAACCCTCCCAGTGGAACAGCTGACTTCCTTCCTGCGGGAGGCGAAAGAGAGCGGTGTATTCGAGCTCTACTACGTGGAGCTGGCCACCGGCCTGCGGCGAGGGGAACTGTTAGGCCTGAAGTGGGAGGACCTTGATTTGGAGCGGGGCGACCTCCGGGTTAAACGGCAAATAGCAAGAATCAACGGCGAGGTGGCGGAGGCTCCCCTGAAAACAAAAAACGCCTACCGCACCCTGCCTCTGGCAAAGGATACGATAGACGTTCTGAATCAGCAGAAAAAGAAAGTGGGGAGCTGTCCCTGGGTGTTTCCCGGTCCCACGGGTGGACCCATGTCTCCGGACAGTGTGCTCCACATGCTCCACCGGGTGCTGAAGCGGGCAGGACTGCCAAGGGTCAGGTTCCACGATTTGAGGCACACTTTCGCAACCCTGGCCCTGCAAAACGGAGTGGATGTGAAAACCGTCTCCGGCATGCTGGGCCACTACAGCGTTGGGTTCACCCTGGACACCTACGCCCATGTGACCACCTCGGCCCAGCGGCAGGCGGCGGAGGCCATGGAACACGTCCTCTCCGGCAGTTTATAGCCCTCTCCAGTCCGGAAAAATTCCCGTATGGGTCAGAATCTGGGTCAGATTTGAAAGAGAAAAATAAACTTCTCCAAAAAGTTGCGGAAAACAAAAATAATCCGCTGGAATCACCTGATTCCAGCGGATTTCTGGTTGCGGGAGGAGGACTTGAACCTCCGGCCTCCGGGTTATGAGCTGTTGTCAGTTTGTCCATTCGCTGCGTTTCAACGCTTTTCGTGCGCTTTACGGCCTGAAATGGGCCAAAACCCGGAGGGTTGTGTGAGTTCTGCTCCACGGCGCTTTTCAGCAACCTGGGTCAGGATTTGGGTCAAAGTGAAAGCCCAAATCTGTGCCGCGATAGACAAAGAGGTGAGAAAAGATTTTTTGCATAATTTCCATTTATTTTGTGCCGTTTCTGCTCCGCTCCACTTGCTTTCCGTCACTCTCTAAAGCCGCTGTTTCCATGTGCTCCGCACCGCACTGTGGCTAAAAATGTGGTCAAAATGCCTCCCGTCTTTTTCCAGCGACACATCCGCCGCCGTAGACGGGAGGCATTTTCTGCTTTCTGAACATTCGTATGGTAACTCTAAACCAGAAACGACACAAGTCATTTCGCCGGAAGTGGCTCAAAATTTACGGGGCTGTAAACAAAATCCGTCTGTTCACCAGCATGGGTGGTAAACACTATTCTTCAAATTTCGGCGCAGACACATCTCCGCCTGCGAAGGCGTTAGGGCCTGGATTGGACATGGAAAAATACATCTTTGCCGCCTTGGTAGTGCCGAAGTCCTGGTTGGAGCCGCTCTCCTGCACCTCGTTGAAGGCATCCCGGAACATCTGGTTGTGGGCTTCCTCCCGGTTGAGCAAAAAATCGATGGTTTCCCGCACTTTTTTATCCCAGATCTGCCGGTACAGGTATTCATACACGACCTTTGCCCGTTGTTCCGACGCAATGTTGCTGAGCAGGTCTGCACAAAGGTCTCCGGTAACCGTGACATAGTCCGCCGTCCAGGAGTAGCCGGAGGCATTGATCAGGCCGGGATTCAGACCCAGCAGGACATGGGTCTCGATCTCACCCGCCTGGACCTGATCCGCCTCCACCTCATGTCCGTTGAGCAGATTGATCGTCTGGGCGACCATCTCCATGTGCCCCAGCTCCTCGGCGGCAATGTCTAAAAAGAGATCCTTGATTTTCGGGTCTTTGATTCGAAAACTCTGGGACATATACTGCATGGCCGCTTTCAATTCGCCGTTTCCGCCGCCTAACTGCTCCTGCAGCAGGGCGGCGTACTGCGGATTCGGTCGCTCCACCGATACCGGATGGAACAGCTGCTTTTCGTGCTTAAACAAGCAGATCCCCCCATTGATTCAGATGATATGGATAGTGTTCCAGAGCTGCCGCAGATTATGCGTCATTTTCAGCCAACATATAGAAGGACTATAAAAAATATTCCTTGGCGTGCCGCAGGAACACTTTCAGGGCTGGATTGCCCTGGAGGGCTTGCAGTAACTAATTTTGCTCCTCCTGCCAGCGAACGGAAGCAGGCAGGGGAATACCTGTGTCAGTCCGATTCGTCCCATGACACACCATCCTCCTGCAGAGTTTCCAGATACTCCTCCAGGCAGACGCCCTGCTCATAGATCTCCTGTGCGGCCTCCTTTCCCACATAGCGGTAATGCCACACCTCCCCCGCCACGCCGGTGAGGTCGGTCTTGTAGGCCGGATAGCGGAAGATAAAGCCGTACTTCCAGCTGTTTTCCTCCAGCCAGAGGTAAATATCATAGACCGCGCCGTTGATGTCCACAGCCAGCCCCAGCTGATGTTCGCTGGTACCCGGCCTGGCGACCCACTGCTCCGCCAGCTCAACGGCCTCCTCCTGGGAGTAGCCCTGCTGCCGGTACTCCCGGATCTTGTCATCGTACAGGCTCTGCTGTTTTTCCTCTGTCCGAAAGCCGGAGACCACGATGGGCCCCAGATCCTCCGCCTCCGCGGCGTCCAGCATCTCCATCAGCGGATCGTAGATCCGCTCGTCCACTTTCTCGCCGCCGGGGACCTCCACCAAATCGACCTCATAGTCCTCCGGGAGCGGATTCCAGCGATTGACCAGCGCCAGGTACCACGGCGTATCCATATCCGAAGTTTCCGCTGTGTCCGCGCTACTCTGCGGGGGATCAATCACGGTGACTGGATCATCCTGCAGAGTTTCCTCATGGGACGGCTCCAGTTGAAACGCGCCCTGAAGCACCCAATAAACAGCGCCGATGCAGAGCGCGATCAAAACGACAGAAAACAGAAGTTCGGGCCAGATCCGCCGCTCCCTGCCCTGGCTTCTGCGTCGGTCCACATTGTGATCTCTTTCTTCCATCATAAAAACAGCTCCTTTCCTGGAGGGCCATGCAAAACGCCCTTGTCTGGTTTTGATCTTACCAGACAAGGGCGTTTCGTTTTTGAAGGTTTGTTGGTTCTTTTCCTGAGAAATGATGGAGATGTTATGATTTTTCCCTGATGGGGAGACGGACCATGAAGGTTGTCTGCCCGTTTTCACTTTCGGCCAAGATCGTCCCGCCGTGAAGGGTGACGATCTCTTTGGCGATGGCCAGTCCCAGTCCGGAGCCCCCGGTGTGGGAGGTGCGGGCGTCGTCCAGGCGGTAGAACTTTTCAAACAGGGCGTCCAGCTTGTCCGCGGGAATCGTTTTGCCCGTGCTGGTGACCCTGACGGAGACAGCCTCCTTCCCCGCTTCGGCGCTGACGATTACCTCTGTCCCCGGGTCGCTGTAGGCCGCTGCGTTTTTCAGAAGGTTGTTGAAGACCCGTGCCAGCTTCTCCCCGTCCCCCCAGACCTGGAGCGGCTCCTGGGCGCGGAGGGTCACATAGTTCCCATGCTCCGTAAACAGGGGGATATGCTCGTCGATGACCTGCACCAGCAGATAGTAGAGATCCACCGGCTTGGGGTCGATGGCGATCTGCTGGGTGTTGTAGCGGGTGATCTCAAAAAAATCGGAGATCATTTTCTCCAGCCGTCGGGCCTTTTCCAGAGAGATATGCACATACTTGGCCCGCTCCTCCGCCGGCAGCTCCGGCAGCTCCTCCAGCATATCCAGGTATCCCAGCACGGAGGTCAGCGGGGTGCGGATGTCGTGGGCCAGATACAAAACCAGTTCATTCTTCCGCTGCTCCACGGATCGAGCTGCCCGCTCCCGCTGATCCAGGATGCTCCGCACCGAGTTCAATTTGCGTTCAAAAGGTTCCATCTCAGGAGAGAGCTGGATCTGCTCCGCCTGCTCCGACAGAAGGCTGTCAATTCCCTGGTCGATCTCCCGGAAGTATCGGGTCATCCAGCGGAACAGGTACCACAGCATCAGCAGAAAGACCAGGACGATGGCCACGCCGAAGAAGATCTCCTTGTAGCTGCGGAAGTAGTCATGGTAGAGGTAAAACGCCTCCTCATGGGTGACATCCAGCCACCGCTCCATCAGCCAGACCACCAGATCCCCGCCCCGGCGTTTCCACAGAAACAGGTACAGAGCGATCACGACCACGGTGGCAATCAGAGCCGCCCCACAGAAGCGCACCATGACCCGGAACTGAAAAACGGAGAAATCCGCACGCTTTCGCTCATCCCTCGATTTTGTATCCATATCCCCAGACCGTTTTGATGTACTTCGGATCTTCATAGGAGTCCCCCATCTTCTCCCGCAGGTTGCGGATATGTGAGGTGATCGTGCTGTTGTTTTTGGTGTAGTATTCATCCTTCCAGATTTGGTGAAACAGCTCCTCGGAGCTGACCACCTCTCCCTTGTGCTCACACAGGATCTGCAGAATGGAGAACTCCGTGGGGGTCAGGGACAGGGGACGGTCGTTCAGGGTGCAGGTGTGGGCCCTGCGATCCAGCACCAGGCCGGAGATCACCAGGGCGCCATCGCCCGACTCCGCTCCGGTATTGTACTGCTTGTACCGCCGCAGCTGGGCCTTGACCCGGGCCACCAGCTCCAGGGGCTGAAAGGGCTTGGTCATATAGTCGTCCGCCCCCAGGGAGAGGCCGGTGATCTTGTCCATGCCCTCCCCTTTGGCAGTCAGCATAATGATGGGGAACGGATGGGTTTCCCGGATTTTCTGGCAGAGCTGGAAACCGTCCAGATCTGGCAGCATCACATCCAGAACGGCCAGATCCAGCGGTTCGTTCGCCGCAAGGTCCAGCGCGCCGGCAGCGTCATAGGCTTTGCAGACCCGAAATCCCTCGTTTTGCAGATAGAGCGCCACCAGGTCGGCGATTTCCTTCTCGTCGTCCACCACGAGAATCGTTTCTTTCGGCACAGAGCATCCCCCTTTCGGTACGGTGTTTCCAGTATAGCAGAACTGTGCGGGAATTTCCTTATTTTCTCCTGAGAAATCATGGAGATTTTATGAAGGCGGATACCATTCTATTTCCTGGCTTAACTGCTCTTTGGACTGGAAGATGAATGACAACTGCCTATCGGAAGTTCTGGCGGTTTGACAAACGAAAACATTTGTTCTATACTGCACATAGGCGAAAGCCGAAAACTCGCAGCTTTCCGGTGAGGTCCACACCCCGGTGGGACCTCAGACATTCATGGGCCTCGTAGGGCACCACAACCACCCTGAACGAAGGGAACTTCCATGAAGGTCTTCAGTATTTGGCGCTGTGCCGGCAGCGCGGGTGTGCGCCTTTCCGTAGAAAGCGGAAAGGACACAAATGAACGACTCTGTCGTGATTACCTATAGTGGCCAGCAAGTATCAGTGCCAAAGGAGGTCGCAGACTTCCTGGAGCAGGATCGGAAACGGGAACAGGCGCAGGAAAAGCAGGACAAAAGGCATCTGAGTAAAAGTGAGTTTGAAACGGTGCTGTCCGGTTCGGATTGTGTCAGGCGTCCTGTGGAGGATGCTGTACTCCGGAACCTCCAGCTTGAAACTCTGCGGAAAGCCGTCGATGGTCTGGGAGATCAGGGCCGGGATCTTGTAGAACTCCGATATGGCAGGGGATTGACCATGGAAGAGATTGGGACGATCTACGGCGTGTCCAAAGCGGCGGTATCAAAGCGTCTGAAAAAGCTCCACGAACAGCTGAGGGGCTCTGTCAAATGACAGAGCCCCTCAACTTTTTTTATTTTCTGGTTTACAAACTGCCTGTGAGTGTCCTGATAAGTAGAGGGCAAAATTTCCGGATCTCGGAAACCCCGGCTCTGGCCGTGGCCGGGCGGCCCTAAATCAAGCCTACCAAGGAGCACAAAAATCATGAACGTATTTGGAAACAGTTCAAAACAGCTGCTGCAAGCACTGACTGCCAACGCGGAGAGGGAAACTATGGACTACGTCCTTCAGGAGATACAGGCAGTCCTGGGGGAAGAGATGCCGGAAGCGGATGAGGTGCGGACCTATCTGCAAGATCCTGACAAGCCCACGGAACTCAGTACAACGCAGCAGATCATAGCCATGGACAAGCTGCTGGAGTGTGCGGAGGTCAATCTCCGTACACTCTGTGATCTGATCCGTTACCAACAGTTGAAGGAGGTCGGGGTGGTCAATTCCGTGGAGGAGTTCCTGCAGCTGGTTCGCCCAGATGATGTCCGTGATATTTCAAAGGAGGATGCTGATTGAAAAAATCCGAATACAAATTCTACGATGACCTGCCGCTGTTTCTCAATTCAGAAACGGTGGCAAAAGTCCTTGGCGTCTCTCCATCGTCGGGATATGAACTGATGCACGAGCCGGGCTTCCCGGTGCTGCGCATCGGCAACCGCATGGTGGTGCCTAAGGAGCAGTTCATCCAGTGGGTGAAAGAGCACACAGGAGGTGGTGTATGAGGTACAGCAAGTACAGTGGCCGCGGGAATTCTTTCTCTCTGCCCAACGAAGTGTTTCTCTTGGGCCTGAGCGCCGGAGAGTTATCTGTGTACAGTTTCCTGAAACGGTGTGAAAATCGAAAGACACATCAGTGCTGGCCCAGCTGCAAAACCATCGGACAAGCAGTGCGCATGAGTGAAAATACTGTCCGCAAGTACATCCGGCAGCTGGAGGAGCGTGGACTTATCACCACGGAACCCACCGAGGTGATCACCAAGACAGGAGAAAAGCGCAACGGCAATCTACTGTTCACCCTCCGGCCGATCCAGGAGGTGATCGACGAGTACTACGACCGCCAGTTGGAGGAATTGGAGTTGGCTACAGAGCGCCAGCGTGTGGTGAACCTCCTGCTGGAGCAGAAAAGCCCCGCGTGACCGCCTGTGGGCCGCTGTGTGGCTCCCTTCGGGGCAGGCAGAGTCCCTGCCCCTCCCGGCGGTTTTGGAGCGGATTTGGCCCGTTGTTCCACCGCTGTGGAGGAGGCCTATCCGGGGAATTTGCCGCCCCATAACTGATTTACGGAGGACGAAAGGAAAAGCAGGATAAACGCCGGGGTCGCCAGTGGCTCCTCCGGCCGGTCACTTCGCCCCGCAGTGCGGGTCGTTACGGGGTTTTGCGGTGTATCAAAAGTGGGGTCAAAAACAGGCAGCGGGGATCACGTTTGTGGTCACAATCCCCGAACTCCTACTGCCATAACGAAAAAATAGGGGTCACGCCCCGGAAAGGAGCAGTTTATGGGCAAAAAAGAGAGATTTGCTTTTTATCTCACCCCGGAAAAGAAAGCCATCCTGGAGCGCCGGTATCAGGAGGACGGAAGCCGGAGTATGACCGCTTTCGTCGAGCGGGCGGTGGACTTTTACCTGGACTACCTCAGCGCCAACGACGCCGGCCTTTTCCTGCCAACATCTATCAAATCGTACCTGGACGGACGGCTGGGACAGCTGGAGGAACGTCTGTCCTCCCTGGCCTTCCGGCAGGCGGTGGAGCAGGACATGGTGGCCGGTATCCTGGCGGACGCCTATCAGTTCAGCGACGAGGATCTCCGCCGTCGACGGGCGGAGAGCGTGCAGAACGTGAAGAAAACCAATGGCCGCATCTCGCTGGAACAGCGGGTGCGGGGAGCCTGGGAGGAGGGAGATGAGTGGCAAGACTGATCCTGAAAAGCCCTTATCTCAAGTGCGATGGCAACAGTTCTGTCAGCGGCTACCTGCGGTACATCGGCACAAGGGAGCGCGTGGAACTGCTCCCGGATGACCGTCCGCCAACCAGAAAGCAGGAGCAGTTGGTCAGCAAACTGGTGAAAGATTTCCCGGAGACGAAGGAGCTGGGCGAGTATTTGGACTACAAGGACAAGCCCACCAAGGCCAATGCCTCCGTATTCATTACCAGGGCGCTGGAGGAAAACTGGCCGGCGGTGCAGCAGTCGGACGGCTACATGAAGTACATCGCCACCCGGCCTCGCGCGGAGCGGCTTGGTGACCACGGGCTCTTTGGGGACGAGGACGGTGTGGACTTAGCCAAAGCAATGGAGGAATTAGACCAGTACACCGGAAACGTGTGGACACACATCATCTCCCTGAAGCGGGAGGATGCCGCCCGGCTTAGCTATGACAATGCTAAGGCGTGGATGAATTTGCTCCGGGCCAACCGCAACGACATTGCCGCCGCCATGAACATCCCACCGAATCACTTCTGTTGGTACGCCGCCTTCCACGATGAAGGGGAGCACCCCCACGTCCACATGATGGCGTGGTCAACGGTGCCGGAAGAAGCCTATCTTACAAAAGAAGGCATCCGCAAAATCAAGTCTCAGCTGACCAATCAAATCTTCCAGCAGGAGATGCTCCACACCTACGAACAGAAGTCTCAGTCGCGGGATGAGTTGGTGCGGGAGGCACGGCGGGCCATCCGAAAACTCACACAGGAGATGGCACGAAGTATCTACTCTCACCCTGAGATCGAGCAGAAGATGGAGCAGCTGGCCGGACAGCTGGAGACGGTCAAGGGTAAGAAGTCCTACGGCTACCTGCCCAAGTCCGTCAAGAAAACCGTGGACGAGGTAGTGGACAGGCTGGAGGAACTTCCGGTAGTGAAACAATGCTACGACCAGTGGTGCGTCCTCCAAAGTGAGGTGGACAGCTACTACCACGACAAGCCCAGAGAGAAGAAAAAGCTGTCCCAGGAAAAAGAGTTCCGGCAGATCAAGAACGCCGTCATCCAGGAGGCGGAGCGCATCCGGCTGGGGGAGATCACCTTCGAGGACGTTGACCTGAGCGACCATGACGAACCGGAGCAAGTGCGAGGTGAGTCCTATGATTGCTGGGAACTGCGGCAGATCATCCGGGACGATTCCCTTCCTCTGGAAGACCGGGACGGTGCAGCGGAGGAATTGGAGCGGCTGGCAGATCGAGGGGACGCCCATGCTCAATACTTGATGGGGCAACTCTACCAGGGCGGCCCTCTGCTGATCCCGAACAGTCAAAAGGCAAAACACTGGCTCACCCAGGCGGCAGAACACGGTCTGCCAGAAGCCCAGTATGCCCTGGGCAAGCTGTTTCTCTCTGACGATATGGAAGTCCGGGACCCGGACGAGGGTATCCGCTGGTTGAAACAGGCTGCTCAGAGTGGGAACCACTATGCCGCCTACCGGCTGGGCAAGGAGTATTTGACCGGCGAGGTGGTGACCAAAGATATCGTCAAAGCTGTGGAGTGGTTCAGCCAGTCGGCAGAGGCGGACGACCAGTACGCCCAGTATATGCTGGGTAAGTTATACCTGACTGGGCAGGGAGTGACTCACGACCAGACCCAGGCGATGGTCTGGTTCAGCCGCTCCGCCGCCCAGGGGAACCAGTACGCTCAGTTCTTCCTGGAACGGCAAAACGACCTCCGTCCGCCCTCCGTCATGCTGGCGGCCACCCGCCTGCTCTACCACATGAGCCGGATCTTTGAGAACCACGCTCTGCCCCACTCCAGCGCCGGTCTCCATGTCGACCGCAAACTCCGAAGAAAAATCCAGGAGAAGAAGATTGCTATGGGCCACAAGCCGGACGACCACGAGGAGGAGCAGACCCAGGGCGGCATGGTCATGGGCGGGATGTGACCCCTTCAAGAATTGCGGGGTTGTAAACAACGAAAAGCCCTCGGGATCTGATACCCAGTGGGTGCAGTTCAAACAGTACACCCCCCAAAAATGATAACAATTTGATAATAGTTCGCCGTGCCCCTGGCTATTTCCTGTTTCTGTGGTATGTTGTGTTGCTGAGGAGGGATGACCATGACAACCAACCAAATCCCAGTCCAGCGGTGCCAATACTGCGGGAGCGATGATCTGGGCCTCGGCTGGCAGCACGGCGAGGCAATCGTCACCTTCAAGAAGCACGGACTCCTGGGCAGTCGGCTGCGGTATCTGATCTGCCGCCGCTGCGGGGCCGTGGTTTATCAATGGGTGGCAGAGCCCCATAAGTTCCCAACCGTCAAGTGAGCCACTCAGAAATTGTGCCGCAAATCAAAGATAAACTCTGGAGGTGAGCAGCATGGCAAAGCGAAGACCATCCGGTGACGGCATGGTGCGGAAACGGGAGGACGGCCGCTGGGAGGGCCGCATCGTAGTGGGCCACAAGGAAAACGGCGACTCCATTTTCCGGTATGTCTACGCCGATACGCAAAAGGAACTGACCGCCAAACTTCGGCATCATATCGATATTTATCGTGGCGTTGACCTGACCGAGCAGAGCAGGATGACCCTTGGGGAGTGGCTGGATCAATGGTTGGAGGGCATCGCCGGAACGATCCGTTCCAACACCATGACACGCTACCAAGGTACGGCGGTTCGGCATATCAAACCTTATCTGGGAGACAAGTTAATCGCCCAGATCAAGGGGAAGGACATCCAGAAACTATATGAAGCGCTGGCCCAGCATGGAAACCTGAACACGGGCAAGGGACTGTCCAGCGGCACGATCCGGGGCATTCACTCCATGCTTCACGAGGCCCTGGGGGCGGCACAGCAGGCCGGCGTCATCCCCAGGAATCCCACTGAGGAGATCGAAGCCCCGAAGTTCAGCTACAAGCCCAAGAAGGTGCTAACCGATGAGCAGCTGGAGAAATTCATGGAGATCATTCAAAAGGACTCTGTCTGGTACGACTTCTTCTACACGGAACTCACCACCGGCCTGCGCCGGGGGGAGATCTGCGGCCTCCAGTGGACGGACTTCGATGAAACTGATGGTACCCTCAAAATCCGCCGCACCATCCATGAGGAGCGAGGCGGCAAGCTGATGCCCTGGGATACCAAGACCGCCGCCGGAACCCGCACCATCATTCTGCCTCCCAGCACGGCGGAACTCCTCCGGGAGCGGAAAAAATCTGCCCTGACCGAGTGGATCTTCCCGAACCCTCTGAGGCCGGAACAGCCTACCCGTCCCGGTGCCGCCTACGACAGATTGAAGATGTTGCTGAAGCAAGCGGGCCTTCCTGACATTAGATTCCACGATTTACGGCATACCTTCGCCACCCATGCCCTGACCAGCGGCGTGGACGTCAAGACCTTGTCCGGTATTCTGGGCCACACCCGGTCGGCCTTCACCCTGGATACCTACACCCACACCACCGGGGATATGCAGAGACGTGCGGCGGAGATCGTGGAAACATTCCTGACAGACATCTTTGGAGAGGAGCTGAGACCGTGGGAAGAAAGCGCAAGAGCGGTGAGGGAACCGTCCGCCTGAGAAAAGACGGCCGCTGGGAGGGGCGGGGGGTAATCGGCCAACACGCGAAAGGCGCGCCCCTAACTTTGGT
>OBYM01000554.1_pt1 | contig 20038 bp, 16 predicted proteins | sample 1538191 | NCBI WGS metagenome assembly OBYM01 (sample SAMEA2580165, study PRJEB22360) | human gut metagenome | biome: human gut; feature: human-associated habitat; material: faeces | place: Denmark | collected 2008/2010 | reverse complement strand
GAAGACCCCCTGCGCTTCTTCTCGGCAAGCCGGCCCGCCAGCTCCCCCTCCGACAGATCCCCCAGCTCCACGCCGCAGTCCTCGAAGCCGTTGGTGTACACAAAGCTCAGGTTGGCGTTGTCCTTTTGGACCTTGGCCACGCGGTACAGGGTCAGCGTGCCGCCGCCCACCGCCTCGGATGTTTCGCTGTCGTAGAGCGACACCTTGATGGAACCGGTGCGGCTCAGATCGACCACTTCGAGGGCAAAGGCCGGAGCCGCGCACCACACCAACAGGGTCAGCGCCGCAAGCACAGCGGCCAGCCGTTTACGGATGCTCTTCATGATGGTTCTCCTCTCGCTGATTTTTGCGTTTGCGCAGACGCGGCACGGCCAGCATGACCACCAGCATCACCAGCAGCATGGGCACAGCCAGTGCCGGGGCCACGATAATGGGCTCGATGCGGAGCGCGTCCGCCGTTACGCGGATGTGTTTCTGGTTTTCCGCATTCTCGATCCGCTTGCCGCGCACCAGAAGGCGGTGGGTGTTGATGCCGTAGGGGGTACAGGTCATCAGGGTGACGTAGTCCTTGCCCTCCACCGGCTGCAAAAGATCGGTCTCGGTGGGCAGGACGATGGAGATCTGATCGACCTCATAGGTCAGCACCCGGTCCAGCACCGTGATGGTGAAGGTGTCGCCCACTTCCAGCTCATCCAGATTGGTAAAGAGCTTGGCGCTGGGCAGCCCGCGGTGGGCCGAGATGACGGCGTGGGTGCCCGCGCCGCCCACCGGAAGGCTGCTGCCCTCCAGATGGCCCGCCGCCACCTGCAAAACGCCGTCGCTGGTGCCGTGGTAGACGGGCAGCTCCACGCCGATCTTGGAGATGGTGATGTACCCCATGATGCCGGTACCGGAGACGTCGAGGGTGTCGGTGTAGCCGCTCACCTCTTCGGGCCGGTAAAAGGCATCGGGCGTTTCGGCCAGCCGCCGGTTGTAGTCGTCGGCGGCGTCAAAATAGGCCTGATAGTCCACGTCCGACAGGTTTTCAACCTCTTCCGAGTAGCTCGCCACAGCGCGCGACTGGTTTTTCTGGTTGATATAGTCACTGACGGTCGGATATAACATCACGGATAGACCCACGAGAAAGATCAATATTAAAATGATGTTGCTGCGATTCTTTTTCATGGGCTACTCCCTAATGTTATAAGGATATGTTCGGGGCAGATGCCCTCTTATTTCGGGGGAGCGGCCGGCTCCCGGTTGGTTTTACTTGTTTTCCATCCGCTTCTTCGCGATGAGCAGCACGGCCGCTGCAACCATCAGCCCGCCGCCGATCAGATAGAAGATCGTGGTGCCGATGCCGCCGGTCGTGGGCAGGGTGGTGCCAGCTTTATTTTCGACCTTGACGCCGCCATCCGTATAGGCATTTTCAGTCGTGTTAGCCTTCAAGTTCTCATCTTTGATCGTAATCTTCACACGGTGATCCAGCTTGTTATAACCCTTGGGTGCAGTGATTTCTTCCAGATAGTAATCACCATTTGCAAGGCCCTGAATCGTAACCTTACCGGCAGTAAATTGAGTGACAGACGCTGTTTCACCCGTAGTCGGCAGACGGTAAACACCAGTGCTTACCTCAACCAGATTCATCGGGGTAGTTGCGCCTTCGCTTGCATACAGCGAGAACACAGCGCCATCCAGCAACTGATTATCTTCGTTGGTCTTAACAACATCAAACTCATAAGTATACGTTGTGGTCTTGCCATGCGTCGTATCGTTGTTATTGCCGTACTTCAGGTAGGTTTCATTATTGTTGCCAGTACTGCCAACCACTGCATTGCTATTCAGTGTTGCATTGTAGGTAACTACAATGGTTTTGTCTGCAAGTCCTGCAACATAAGCGTCTGCAAATGCAATTTCGAACGTGCAATCGGCGTCAGTCATGCCGGTTGTTTTAATCGTGTATGTATCTGCGTTAGCAGTAACATCAGCACCATCAACCGTCACCTTAATCGAGGCGCTGTCCAGCGTCAGACCAGCATCCATCTTATCGTGCAGGACATAGTTTGCCGCACCCTTCTTGACGTTGATCTCGGTTTTGAATTCTACCGTATCGCCAATTTTCGCCGTATTGGTTGCTTCGTAGGAACTTCCCGCTTTGACTTTCTTCACAACGGAAGGAACTTCGTTCTTTTCGTCAACCGTTACACTCGGAGCCGTGCTATCCAGCACACACAGCGCACCCATCGGGGTATCAACGACATAATAACCAAGAGCAAGTCCTGTGAATTCAACTTTGCCACTGACATCTGCCGTCGCTGTTACGCCAGCAATTCCACTGTTGTCCTTCGCATATGCAAGTGCCGCCTTTGCAAATGCGGGTGCCTGTTCTTCGTTGAATGTATCCTTTGCCGTAACAGCCCCTGTCTTTTCATTGTAAACAACATAAGCCGCACCAGCACCGGAACCCGTCACAAAAGCCTTCCACTTTGCATCAGCCTTATACGCATAAGACGCTTTTGTGGTAGCCGTTGCATCGACATAATCCAAGTCGAAAATCTTATATGCGGTATAGGTAGTATCCTTGACCGCATTATTGATCGTAATGCTGCCGGTTGCCGCTGTGTCCGCAAACGCCGGAACCGCCATCGCCAGCACGAGAGCCAGCGCGGCAAACAGCGCCACGAATCTCTTCATGTGTTTCATTTTCTTCGTCTCCTTGTGAAATAAACTCATTTCCAATTTGCTTCTTTTTGCTTCCAAGCAATCCCAAAATCTGTGCTTCTTGTGGTGATCCGTGCTCCGCCCGCAGGGGCGGGAGGGTCACTCGCCCCTCCTTTCCTGTCTGCGTTTCCTGCGGTATCCACCCACCAGCGCGGCACCCATCAGCACCGCACCGGCGGTGGTGTACGGGGCCGTACCGGTGGAACCGGTCGCCGGGAGTTCGTAGCCGGGGGAGTCCGTAGTGGAACGATTGGTGATGGTGATCGTACCAGTGAGCCTACCCTCGTTGGTCGTGCCGTAGCTGACAGTGTAGTTTTCGCCCAGATCTGTGATTTCTTTCACATAGTAGTAATAATCCGGATTCAAATTCTTCAGCACAACGCTCCAGCCATTATCCTTCGTCAGCTCGATTTCTTGATCGAATTCGGCATCTGTTTTGGTCATACTCTTCTTGAACTTCCAAAGCTGAACCTTGATTGCATTGACCGGCGGATTGGTCATTTCGGAGCCATCTTTATTCTCCCACTTTTTCTCGATGACCAGACCATCCCGCTTGTTCGGGATATAAACCGTACCAGAAGTACCATGTTTATAGTACGTCACAGCACTACTGCCAATCGGAGTATGGTTGCCTACCGCCGTCTGATACGCATCGTCTGTATTCGTCTTACCCTTTGCAAGCCAGATGAAATAGTATTCTGCGTCAGACTTCGTATATCCGGCAGGAGCTGTTTCCTCCACAAGTTTATAAAGAGTGTCATACTCTGGCTTTACATTACCGCTCAGCATGCTCTCAGGGCTGTATTGGAATTTGCCATCCGCTTGGGTGGTAACCTCTGTGCCATTATCCCAAGTACCAGCACCCTTATCGAACTTATAGAATTTGAACGTTGCACCGTTCAGATGAACGCCATAGTTCTGTTGATCGACCTTATACACTGTCAGCACACTATTACCGCCGGTCGCACCGCTATCTCGTTCTTCCAGATACGTATTTCCTCCGCTGGACCAGCCGCCCGTCAACGTGGCGGAATTTGAGAGTTTGATTTTATTCAGTCCCGCATCCGTCTTATAGGTATACTCGATCACATAACCTGTCCTATTTTGCAGCGTAAACTCAAGCGTGGTCTGATCGCGGTCTGATCCCCCCTTTGTAACGGTGTATTGATATTCGTTGACCCCTAGCGGAATCGGGTTCTCATCCTTCGGGTACTTATAGACCTTGATAGAGCTCTCATCCAATGTAGCTGTATAACCCTTTTCATTAACCGTCATCACGTCCGTCAGGGTAACATTTCCGCTATGGCCCTCCAGCAGATCTGCACCATTGGGATTCACTACAATTGTATATTTTACATCCGTAGTATTTTCGATCTGCTTACCCTCTTTCTTGATGATATCTTCGTTATCACGCTTGACCGTGACCGTCGTCTCATCATGGAGGTTTTTCCCTTGCCACTCCGCGTAGTTCGTGTAGGGTTTGCGCAGGGTATCGGCATAATCCCATGCAGAATCCTCCACATGGACTTTATAGCGGATTATGATTCCCTTAAGCTGTGTAAACTTTGCATTTTTAAGATTCTTCAGCTTGAATGTAATCGTCCTACCGTTTTCGCTTACCGTCGGCGTTTCAAAGTGGTTCCCGATCCAATTACCATCGACCCATTCGTTAGAGTAGTACTCGGTGTTCCATAAAGCTGACGTATTACCGCTGTCAAACACAAGCCCTTCTGGCAGCCTATCTGTTACTGTGATTTCATCCTCAGTAAATTGCTCTATTCCAAGGAACAACTGGTAATAGATATTGGTTCCTGCATTGGGGTTTCCGTTATAGTCGATCTCATGTAGAATATCGTTGCTGTTGTAATTATTGCTATCATACGCCGTTTTCTTCAAGGAAATTTTATCACTCGGCTTATGGTAGTCCACCTCCTTCTTTTGTTCCGCAGCAGTATTTCCAAACTTAACATCGGTATCTGCTGAAACGTCTGTCAGATCCACATGCGTATAATACGGATTCAGCTCCAGCGCAGTCAATGTAGAGCCGCTATATTCATTATTTTTGATCGTAATGGTAAAGCTCTTGACCTTGGTGCTGGAATCACCCTTCAGAACTTCCGTTCCAGTCGTATCATAATAATGGATCTCAAGCCCGATTCCACTGCCTTCCTTCATGATATCTGTATAGGAAAGGCTGCCGCCGGACACACGGTTGATTTTCAGATTCGTTTCAATAGCGTTTTGCAGTTCACGGGCGAGCGCATAATGACTATCGAGATACGTCGTCGCGCCATTATCCGATGCCACGTCTTGGATCGTATCTGTGATCGTGTGCTCCGCCCATGTGGAGGGGATATCAAAGCCCAGCTTCCATGCCGTCTTTCCCTCCGAATCAAGCGCTGCGCCAACATGTTCTTTCCAATCGGTCCAATTGCGTTCGGTCACGCTACCGGAGTTATCCGACACATAGCCATCATCGCCACCCTTCGGCGTTTCGGTCGCCCTGTTTTCAACGACCTTTGTACCTTCGGGTACGGTGGTTGTATATTCGAACTTATACTTTTTAGAAATGGAACCTTTCGGAAATTCAAATGTAAATCCGCTCTGGTCTTTCTTTTGAGTGACACCGGTCCCTGTACAATCTTCCCAGTCATCATTCCAGCCGTCTTTGTCCTCAAAAATCTTTACGTCTCCTTTGAGCATCGCACCCGTTGTCTGAATGCTGTCTTCGACCTTTGTTCCTGCCAGATCCATACCCAACGGATTGTTGACGGTGATTGTCCACTTCATGACGTTGTTTGCTTCGTCGTAATATCCTTGGCTCTTTTCGATTTTTTTATCGAAATACTTCCAGACCTCTCTTGACTTCTTGTCATTGGCCTTTGCGTAGTTCATGAACTCGCCCTTGCCATCCGTATTGGTCAGATCGCCAAGCTTCACCTTATAGGTCAGGACATACGATTCTCCGGCATTCAGCTTTTCAAGGTTCGTGATTTCGAACGACTTACAGTCTTTTCCGGACGCACCCTTTTGGGTACTAAAAGTCGGCTTCGGATCATTTATTGGAGTCTCTCCGCCGCTTTTGTCTACCTTTTTCAATGTAAAAGAGTTCTGGTCATACTCGCCCGGATAGAACTTCTTGCTGCTGTCGCTGCTATCATTCAGGATGTCGGTGATCGTGATGTTCTGATTATAGCCCTTCTTAGACGATACTTTGACCGTATATTCGATATATGTTTTTCCATCATCCCCGACTTTCGGGTCTGCACCGCTTTTTTCGATCTGTAGATCGTATTGTTTCCTGACCGTAATCGTATGGTCCTTAATCGGAATCTCAATTTTTCCGCTTTCATCTGCACCCGACGCGTCCACCGTAGCACGCAGATAAAAATCACCCGGCAACGACGCCTCTTTCGAAACTTTATCTGGATCAAATTTCAGCGTAACTTTTCCTTCTTCGGAAATCGTATAGGTACCAATATACTCTTTCGGATTCGAATGCGGCCTTTCAATGTATCCGTTCGCAACACTTTTCAGCGTTATTCCATCCGGTAGCTGATAGGTTACCGTATAATTATCTGGCAGAGTATTTTCGGGGATCGTATACGCATACTTCAGAATGATCTCATCGCCGTCATTCAGTTCCAGATTTCCACTTTGCTCTACATTATTTTTTGTAACCGTAACTTCTGTGATCCAGTTTTCATTCAGTTCGATTGAACCGTCCGGATTCGTAACGACAGCATCGCTGCCGCCATCCTGCGCCACCGCCGTAACCCTTCTCATTGCCGGGCGCGCCTTGATCTCCTCGTCATAGCTGCCGTCGGCGTCTTCGTCAGGGTCTTCTTCGGCGTCGCGGTCGTCGGCCTCGCCCACGTAGTCGCCGTAAGCCTGATCCACGAGGATGGTGCTGGTGACATCGGTGAAGGGAACGGTCACTTCCGCGACAGCGCCCTCGACGGCACCAGAAATAACGGTCAGCGAATCGTCGCCTACCGTCTCCACGATGCCGATGGTCTCGTCGTCGGCAGCTCCGTTTTTATTATAGGTGACCACATCGCCGGGGATGGCTTCGTAAGCCGCATCTTCGCCCTCGGTGAGGTAGGCAAAGCCCATGGCATCCATATCGGCGCGCAGCGCCTCCAAGCCCAAGCGCTGCGGGATCTCCGTCTTAGGGATGCCCGCATAATGCTGGCAGAACGCGATGAACGCGACGTCCCAATCGGCGTAGGGGTTCCCGTAGAACGCACCGTAGCGGGTGTAATGGTGGACGTCGATGATGTCGCCCAGTGCCTCGTCGGTCTGGAAGTTCTTTTCGCTTTCCTTGTAGCCAAGCTGCTCCTTTGCCACGGCCAGCAGGGCCTCGTTCCAGTTATCGCTCAGGCCGACGCTGTATTTTTCCCAGTCGTCGTCGGTCTCCACGTCGGCGCTATAGTCCGCAAGGCACGCCAGCGTGTGCGTGTGTTCGGGGATGGTGCAGGTCAGCACCTTCTCATAGCACGCCTCGGTGTGGTGATGGAGCACCGGCTCGGAAACGGCCTCGCTGCTGCTGTCCTCCGCCACAGACGTGGCGGTGTTGGTATCTTCCAGCGCCGCAATGCCGTCATCGTCTGCCGCCGTACCGTCCGAGAGCACTTCGCCCTCTTCGTAGCCGCAGATGAGTTTTTCCTCGGTCTCCGTCTCGGTGGTGTAGCAGTCGTCCGTGTGGGTGTGCTCCTCATAGCCGCAGAGGAAGTCACCTGTATCGGGATCGACCGGGCAGGTATCATCGTGGGTATGTTCTTCTTTGCCGCAGGTCAGTTCCTTGTGCTCAACAAGCACGGTCTCGTAGCAGTCCGCCGTGTGGTGGTGCACCTCCGGTTCGGTCTCTTCCGGCTCGGTCTCTTCCGGCTCGGTCTCTTCCGGTTCTTCTATAGTCGGCTCCGAGTCCACGGAAAAGGCGGAGTCCGGGTCTTCCGGCTCGCCTTCCTCGTAACCGCAGACCAGCTCCTCGGTATAACAGTCGTCGGTGTGGACGTGCTCCTCCATGCCGCAGCAATATTCGTTGTCAGTGGTCAGCGCCGTGCCCACCTGATGCAGCCGCCAGCTGACCGAGAGTGATGTCAGCATCGCAAGCACCAGCAGCATCGCCGTATAGCGCCGCGCTCTCAGGCGCTGCGCCCGCAGCTTCTGCATGATCTCATTGAACTGATTCCTCATCATGGCACCTCCTTAGTGCACCCATGAAAGACGTGACAAGGGCCATACCCTCAAGAACACCTTGCCGACGATCTGGCTTTTGTCCACGCAGCCGATGACGGTGCTTCGGCTGTCGATGGAAGTTGAACGATGGTCGCCCATCACGAAATAGCGATTTTCCGGCACCTGATACGGGAACTTGAGGTCGCACTCGCCCAGCGCGAGTTCATCGACGTAAGGCTCCTCCAGAGCCTCCCCGTTCACCGTAACAACGCCGCTCCGGTCGATGGAGATCACATCCCCCGGCCCGCCGATGATCCGCTTGAGCAGAAGCTTATTCTGCCAATAAAAACCGCACAGATCGCCGGTTTTCATATCATCGGTCTTGAGCAGCAGCAGGACATCCCCGCTCTGCAAGGTCGGGTTCATGCTGTCGCCCGACACCTGCAGCACCGGCAGGAGGATGGTCGCCAGCAGCACCGCCGCCGCAGCCACCACCACCAGCGCGTAGACCGTGCTTTTCAGCACGCGCACGTAGCGGCCCCGGTATTCCAGACGCTGCCGTTCCTTGTCCACTTCCTCCATGGAGGGGATCGTGGCCAGTTTCACGTGTCGTCCCTTCATTCTGCGTCCGCACCTCCGTTATCCGCAGACTGCGGCGGTTCACTGGGCAGGGGCGGATTCATTGCCTTCACCGATTCCAGATACGCATCGGCAGCGGCCTGAGCCGCTTCGAACACCTGATGCAGCGCCAGTGACGCTTCCGCGATGGAACCGGCATGTTCCAGCCGCAGGGTGCGGTCGTCCAGCTGCTTCTGGAGCGCCGCGTTCTGCTGTTCCAGCTCTTCTTCGTGCTGCTTGAGCGCGTAGATGATCTCGATCAATTCGGTGCGGCTCATCCGCCGCAGTTCACGTTCCGCCATGTAGTTTATCTCCCTAACGGATGATTGTCATAATTACCCAATTACTACGATTGATTATGGCATCGCTCTTCTATTTTCGCAACGGGTTTCGTGAAATATATCATTGATTTCCGGCGTCTGAAAGCCCGATTTTCGCCGCTTTCGGCGCAAAAAAGCGCATCCGCTTTTTTGCGGATGCGCTTCTCAGACATTTCAGGAAATTTCGTTTAGTTTTTGCCGGTCAGCTTGAAAGTGTTCAGAGCCTCAATGGTCGTGACGATGACCCTGACGTTGTTGACGATGGAGCTGCCAGCGGAGAAAACGCGGGCGACGTAGTTGAACAGGGCGCCGACATTCATGAAGATCAGCCAGCCCTGCGTGTCGGTGATGGAGCCGCCGTTCAGGTAGACCATCTCGTTCTCGTCGATCGCAGCGTAAGCGGCGGGCAGTTTGATTTCATTGTTCATCATAATAAGGGATCCTCGCTTTCAAAATTTTAAGATAACTTCAGGCAAAAACTGACCGTTTCAGCCGTGCAGCGCTACCAGCGTGAACACAAGAATGGTCGTGCCAACGATCAGGACTTCTCCCATATGTTCTTCGATCTTAAAGGTCTTGGAGGGTTTCGTCTCCTCTGGCTGTGCAGCCGCGGCGGAAGAAGAACTGCCGTCCGCTACCGTCCAGTGAGCGTAGAGCGTCTGGCCTTCCTCTTTGAAGTTGTACTTGCTCGCCTTGATCGCGGTGCCGCCCACGATATCCTCATACCAGCCATCAAAGGTGTAGCCTTCCATGGTAGGCGTCGGCAGGCTGGACGCGCGGTAAACATCGCCGTACTTGTAAACGTACACCTGCGTCGGCACACCGATACCGCCCTGCGGCTCCAGATAGATGGTGTGATATTTTTCTGCGGCAAACGCCAGCGGGGTCATGCAGCAGAACACTGCCAGCGTTACGACCCCCAGCATCAGCCTCTTCAGAAATTTCTTCATGTTGCGGCCTCACTTTCCAAACGTTCCGTGAACGTCACACCCTTCCCGGATATGACGTCTCTATATAGGTTATACGATAAACGGCCCGTTTTGTCAATTGCTTCCTGTGAAATTTCGCAATTGTTTTGTCGTTTGTGGAAAAAGTGTCCGGTTTCAGGATTCGGTCTCAAAAAATTCCTTGACCAGTTTGACCACCGTGCCGGAAAGCAGCAGCAGCGCGATGAGGTTCGGGATGCTCATCAGGCCGTTGAAGGTATCGGCGATGTTCCACAGCAAGTCGAGTTCCACCGTCGCGCCCAGAATGGCCACGAAAGAGTAGACCACGAGGAAGGGCCGCACGACCTTATCCGTCTTGCAGAGGAACTCGATGCAGCGGGAGCCGTATAGACCCCAGCCGATGATGGTGGAGAATGCGAAGCAGCACAGCGCCACCGCCGTAAAGATGGACGACCAGCCGCCGTAGGTGGCGGTGAATCCGGCGATGGTCAGCTCGGCACCGGCGGCAGAGCCGTAGTTCACCGGCACCCCGCTGCATAGGATGACCAGCGCGGTCAGGGTGCAGATGACGATGGTATCGGCAAAGACTTCGAAGATACCGAACATCCCCTGCTTGACCGGCTTGCGGGTGTCGGCACAGGCGTGGGCGATGGAGCCGGTGCCCAGACCGGCCTCATTGGAGAAGATGCCGCGGGAAACGCCCTTCTGCATACTGAGGAAAACGCTGCCGATGGCACCGCCCGTGAAGGCCCGTGGGTCAAACGCGCCGCCCACGATGGAGGCCAGCACCGCCGGGAAGCGCCGGATGTTCAGGATGACAACGCCCAGCGCCAGCACCACATAGAACAGTGCCATAAAGGGCACCAGCTTTTCGGTGACACTGCCGATCCGCTTGATGCCGCCCAGCAGCACCATGGCTACCAGCATGGCCACCAGCACACCCGCCACAAGGTTGACGGTGGAGAGCATACTCTTGCTGAAGTCGCCGTAGGCGGTCAGGGCCGAGTCGATGGCCGTGACGATGGTGTTCACCTGCGTGGCGTTGCCGGTGCCGAAGACGGTCAGCACGCCGAACAGCGAATAGAGCGCCGCCAGCCAATGCCAGTTTTTGCTCAGACCATTTTTAATGTAGTACATCGGGCCGCCGACCCACTCGCCGGTGGCGCTGCGCTCCCGGAAACGGACGGCCAGCGTCACTTCCGAAAACTTGGTGCACATGCCCAGCAGCGCCGAGCACCACATCCAGAACACCGCACCCGGCCCGCCGATGGCGATGGCACCCGCCACGCCCGCGATGTTGCCGGTGCCCACCGTCGCCGCCAGCGCCGTGCAGACCGCCTGAAACGGCGTCATGGCGCCGTCCGTAGCGTCCTTCCTGCGAAACATGCGTCCGATCGTTGTTTTGATGGCATAGGGGAACTTGCGGATCTGCAAAAAGCGGGTCCGCACACTGAGCAGCAGCCCCACGCCGATGATGCTGATCATGGCTGGGATGCCCCAGATAAAATGGTTGACCGCATCGTTCACGGCCGTAATGGTTTCGATCATGGTTCTTTCCACACCTCTGAAAAATCAACTTCCGCCGCCGGGTGTTTCCCGGCAAACATAGTTGTTATTTTATCGCATCTTTGCAGTTCTGTCAATTTTTCAAGGCGCAGAAGAGATTTTTTCATCTTTTCCGATTCAAACGTCACAAATCAGTGAAACTGTGGTATCCCCGCAGGGTTTTCGGTCAAATTCCGCCTGCCATGTGACCGTTTCCGGCCGCACCGGGGCAAAATAGCAGGCGGAGGTTGCCGCAGCGGCTCCCTCCGTTTTTTCGGCACTTCCGCGCACCGTGCAGAACACGGCAGTCGGCCCATCGGCCCCACCGATGACCGCAATGGCCGCATCCCCTTCCATCTGCGGTTCCAGCCTGTATTTCCGGGCAAGTGCCGCCTGTTCCGGCGGCAGCTTCCGTGGTTTGCGGCGCGGATGGTCTCCCTCGGCGCAGTCGGTCAGGTAGAAGTGTTCCGCTTTCGGCGTCAGACGGTACGTCATCATGCAAAAACAGTTTGGACGTTCCCAGCCGTCGCAATCCGGGAGCTCCAGCGTTTCCGACCGGACATCCAGCACCGTCAATTGATAGGCGGCATTCTCGTTTCCCGGTTCGTGGATCGTCACCGACTCCCCCGCAGCCGGTGTCGGGAACTGTTCGGCCAGATGCTGCTCCAGTTCCGCTTCCAATTCCAGTTCCAGCGTTCGGAATCGTTTGGGACGGCTCTTCCGGCTCTTTGTTGCCCATGGGTAGCTGTTCCGCCAGAACCGCCAGACCTTCGTTTCGTCCAGCCCATAATAGTGCACCAGCGCCGCTGCCTCATCGCTTCCAGCGTCAGTTCCCGGAAGATACCCCATTCCGCAGCCATCGCTGGGGTGCAGACGCACCCCGTTCAGCCTCAGAGAGGCACAAAATCCAATATCCAGCGGATTCTCCTGCTCCATCTGGCGTTCTTCCGCTCTGGTCAACGTGCGGGTGCATTCGCCGTTTTCGGTCAGGCCCCATTTTTCCATATAGGCCCGCAGTTCTCCCTGCGGCACCTCTATCGCAAAGTCCACGACCAATCCCTGCCGGCACCGGTAGAGGGCCGGGATCAGCCACCGGTGGCCATTCCATTCAAATTCCCTGTCCAGATACAGTTCCTCGCCTTGGTCGGTCCCCTTCTGCGTCCCCCAGTAATTTTTTGCAAAACAGACCTTCCAGCGTCGGTGTTGGTGTTTCATGACCCTTGTCCCCTTCCGTTTTTCTTCATTCTAGCACGGTTTTCTCCGCCCCACAATCTTCCCAGTAAATTTTTTGCCGAATCCTTGCCGCCCGCATCTACACATCCGCTGCGATTTGTGCTATGATAGGGCTGAAAAATCGGTTTGGCACTGCCAACCACAAGAAGGTGTCGTTCATGTCTGATCTGCTTGAAACGCTGCGGCAGGAAGGCGTCGATCCCGCGCTGCTCTCCGCCGTGGAGGAATACCGTACCGCGCACCCGCTGGCTGAGGGGCTGCGCTCCCGCATCCCGGCGTCCGCCTTTACTTATTACGGAAACGAGGTCTGGGAACAGGCGCTGGCCGCCCTGCTCTGCGGCGAGAACCTGCTGCTGGCGGGCGGCAAGGCCACCGGCAAGAATGTGCTGGCCGAGAACCTCGCCGCCGCCTTCGGCCGCCCGGCGTGGGATATCTCGTTCCATGTGAACATGGATGCTGCCTCCCTCATCGGCATGGATACCTTTGAGGGCGGAGCCGTCAAGTTCCGGCCCGGCCCGGTCTACCGCTGCGCCCAGTGCGGCGGTTTCGGCGTGCTGGACGAGATCAACATGGCCAAAAACGAGGCGCTGGCTGTCCTCCACGCCGTGCTGGACTTCCGCCGCGCCATTGATGTGCCCGGCTACGAGCGCATCCCGCTGGCCGAGGAGACCCGCTTCATCGCCACGATGAACTACGGCTATGCGGGCACCCGCGAGCTGAACGAGGCGCTGACCTCCCGCTTCGTGGTCATCCAGATGCCCACCATCACGCAGGACAACCTCGAAAAGCTGCTGCGGGCCCAGTTCCCAGACCTTGCGGCAAAATATGTCCATCAGTTCGCCCTCCTCTTCCTCGACTTGCAGAAGAAGTGCGACAGCGCCGAGATCTCCACCAAGGCGCTGGACCTGCGCGGGATGCTGGACGCCCTGCGGCTCATCCGCCGGGGCGTAGCCGCCGGGGCTGCGCTGGACATGGGCATCACCAACAAAGCCTTTGATTCCTACGAGCAGGGGCTCATCCGGGACGTCATCGCCGCCCGCATCCCGGCGCAGCTCACTGCCCAAAAGCTCTTCGGCTGATGGAAGCCCAGAGCTATACCGCCGAACAGCGGCGCGCAGCCAATCAGGTCTGGGCGGCAGCCGGAGCCTATGGATTTGAGCCGCTGTTCCTCGCGCACAACACCGACGGCACCATCGATTTTTACATGAACTGCATCGTGGGGCTGGTGCACAAATATTACGGCGACGACCTCGTCCGCAGCCTGTTCGACTGCTGGGACGGCGACATCCGCCAAAGCCAGCTGGACGACCTGACGTGGCTCTACCTCGAAAGCGCGGCCTACGCGCTGGAGCTGCCCCGCCGCCCGGTGCTGGCCGAGCTGCGCCGCGCCCACGCCGACTATTTTTTCGGCATCCAGTACAAGCTCTCCCGGCAGGAGTGGATGGCGAAAAATCAGCTCGTCTACACCATGCAGGCCCACCGCTGGCGCATCGTGCAGGGCCGCCGCCCGCCGGTGATGACGCCCTACGAAGCCGACCTTGCCAAGGCCCTTGCGCCGGACACACCGCCCGCACCCGCCGCGTTAAAGGACGCACTGCTGTCTGTTTTTGCAAAAGCAAACCTCTTTGACGGCACCGTGCGGCAGAAACCCGCGCTCCACCTGCATCTGGAAGGGCTGCTGGCCTCCCTTGCCACCAAGACCCTGCCTACCCAGATGATCAAGACCGACCGCGTGACGGTGGAGCACTCCAACTCGGTGGATGCGGCCAGCACCGGCGGGCTGACCGTGGACAAGCGGCTGGCCCACATCACCCTGAAGCAGAACGCCGCCGAGGACCGCGCTTACATCGAAAGCTGCTTCGGGCGGTCGCTCTACCCGCCGGAGCGGCTGCGCAAGGCCGAGCAGGAGCTCTGCACCGGGAACCATCTGGGGTGCCGCCTCTGGTTTGCGGCGGGCGTGCCCAGCCCGGAACAAGCCCCCAACCCGGAGGCGAAGCACCTCGCCGAACAGGCCCAGCTCCAAGCCGACCGGAACCGCGCCTACTACGCCAAGAACCGGGAGCTCCACCGCAGCGTCGTGCTGCGGCTGACCGAGCAGATCCGGAACTGCATCCTCGTCCACCAGCAGCCCAACGCGCGGGTGGCCCGCAGCGGCAATCTGGACCCGGAGCGGGTCTGGCGTGCGCCCCTGCTGGACGATGCCCGCGTCTTCCGCTGTGCCGAGGAAGAGAACCAGCCCTCCTTCACGGTGGACCTGCTGCTGGACGCTTCCGCTTCCCGGCTGCACTGTCAGGAGGTCATCGCGGCGCAGGGTTCCATCCTCGCCGAGAGCCTTGCCGCCTGCGGCATCCCGGTGCGGGTGAGCTGCTTTTCCAGTCTGCGCGGGTACACCGTGCTGCGGGTGCTGAAGGGCTTTCAAGATAAAAACTTGCAGAACATCAATCAATATTTTGCTTCCGGCTGGAACCGCGACGGGCTGGCCCTGCGGGCAGCGGGCGACCTTGTGGACTTTGCCCCCGGCCCTGCGCCGCGCCATCTGCTCATTTTGCTGACGGATGCTTCCCCCAACGACAGCCGCCGGGTGCCGCCTTCCTCCGAAAACCCGCTGGGCCACGATTACGGCGGGGCTTTCGGCGTGGACGATGCCGCCGCCGAGGTGCGTGATCTGCGCCGCAAGGGGCTGCGGGTCTCCGCCGTCTTCATGGGGGAGGACAGCTCCAGCCGCGACGCCGAACGCATCTACGGCAAAAACCTCGCCCGCATCCGCGGCATGGACCAACTGGCCCGCGCCGCCGGCCGGCTCATCCAGAACGAGATCCGGGAGCTGGGCGATTGAACCGTTTCCTGAACCGGGACTGCGCAAAAACGCAGCCCCGGTTTTATTTTCACAACCATATCGCTTGTATCGTCGGGAATGCCGAAAAAATATTTTCGATTTCGTCAAACTTATAGTTGTATTTTGAGACAACTTATGCTATAATGTCCTCAGAAAACAACGAATCATTGGTTGTACAAGGAAGGAGACCCGCTATGGACGCCAATCGTTACTTTGAGGAAATGCACCGTGCCATGTCTGCGCAAAAAAGCGATTACTCGTTGATTTTGAGCGTAAAAGTGCAGGATCTTGGCGGGGCGGACGCCTATCTGGAGCTGCGCCGCAGCGCCTCCGGCCACGCGCGGGTCTTCTACTCCACCATGGGTCGTCAGAACTTCAACTTTCAGTTGTTCCGCAAGGGCTGGCAGCTCTGCCACAACGCTTCCGGCGAATTGACGGGCCGGTTCCCCACCAAGGCGGAGGCTCTGCTGGACACGGCAGACTTTTCTGCCTGTATCCGGGACGACGCTTTTGATGCGGCCCGCACTGACTTCATCGTAGCCCAGCTCCGCCGCCTTTCGGACGCCTCCTGCCCGGCGCTGCCGCAGTCGGCCCGTGAGGGGGCCATGATCACGGTAGACAGCTTCGTGGGCCGGGGCGGCCACTGGTGCTATTGGAGCACCCAAGCGGCGGACTGCCTTCCCATTGCGGCCATCCTCTGCTGGCTGGGCGATTTTCTGGCCGGAGCGGAGCGCCGCACCCTGCAGAGCTGCCCACAGGCCATGGAGCTGGCCGCTCAGTGGCAGGCGCAGCTCTGCTCCCCCTTTGCCCGCCCGGCGGACGCTGTTCCCCGTCCCATTTCGCGCCCTGCCCCGCGCCGCGCTGCTCCTTCCGCCCAAAACCCGCACTGGCAGAGCATTCTGGCTGTGCTGGCGACCGTATAACAAAATGAAAAAAGAGGCTGCCTATACTCCCTCAGTCACGGCTTCGCCGCGCCAGCTCCCTCTAGGAGGGAGCCTTGGCGTAACGGCAAGCTGTGAAAGCCTCCCTCTGAGAGGGAGGTGGCATCGCGTCAGCGATGCCGGAAGGAGTTTTGCAACAGCCTCTTTGTTTAATATTCGATTCCCTGCCGCGCAGCGATCCCCTTTTGGTAGGGGTGGCGGTGGCACTTCATCTCGGTGCTGTAGTCGGCGGCGTCCAGCATCCACCGCGGTGCCGCGTGGGCGGTGAGGACGCATTCCTGCGCGGCCGGGCGGCGGAGCACCGCCTCCTGCAGCAGGTCTTTGTCTACCATGTCCAGTTCCCACGCGGAGCCCGCTTCGTCCAGAATCAGCAGGTCGGCGGGCTGGGCCATGGCGGCGCGCAGGTTCTCGTTCTGCAATTGGCGGGTGGCAGCCTTTTCGGCGTCATTCATTCGGAACACGAACTTCTGCCCGGCCTTGCCGCGGTAAATTTTCGCGCCAAGCTGCTCCAGCAGCGGGACCTCGCCGCTTTTGCCGCCCTTCAAAAACTGCACGATGACGACGGTTTTCCCGCTGCCCAGCGCACGCAGGGCAAGACCCATGGCGGCGGTGGTCTTCCCTTTTCCGTCGCCCCAATAAAGATGCAGCAGCCCTTGTTCCATCAGGCATTTTCCTCCGCATACCGGACCGTTTTCACGACGTGCAGAACCCGCTGCGTCTTCCAGTCACAGGCATCCAGCACATAGCCCCCCGCGTTGGGGCCGCACCACTCATGGAAGGTCTTGTGCGGCACGGCGAAGCGCTCCATGGCCGCCATCTGGGTGCCGCCGTGGGCCACGATGACAAGCTGTTCCTCGCCATTTTCCAGCGCTTCATCGACCAGTTCCGCAAATGTTGTGCAGACGCGGCGGCAAAAATCGCTCTTGCGCTCGCCGTCCGGGTGGGCGCTTGTTTCGTTTTCGGCCACCCACGCCAGATACTCCGGGTCCTGCTCCACATGGACGAATTTCTGCCCCTCGAAGCGGCCGAAGTTCATCTCCTTCAGCCCCTCCACCGGCACGAGCTTCGCTTCCGGGAAGAGGATCTTCGCCGTCTGGGAAGTGCGCTGCAGCGGGGTCACATAGACGATTTCCGGGGAAAAATCGGCCCGCCGCAGCTTCGCGGCGCTCTCCGCCGAAAGCGGGATGTCCCGCTGGCCCTGATAGCGTTTCTGGACGTTGTATTCGGTTCTGCCATGACGCAGCAGATAGATCAGCATGGTGCGTTCTCCTTTTTTCGCGTTTTTCCGCACCATTATAGCCTATTTGCGCTAAAATCGCAAGGCTGCATAGAGTGGAGATGCGGCCATGCATGAAGATTTTCCGCAAAAAAGCCCCCGCCGCAGGATACGGCAGGTGCTCCGAAAAATCAAATGCTTACTCGTACAGCGGGAAAGCCTTGGTCAGCGCCAGCACGCGGGCGGCGATGTCGTCGCGCTTCTCGTCGTAGTGCCAGATGCAGTCGGCGATGCAGTCCGCGATGATCTTCATCTCGGCGGGGCCCATGCCGCGGGTGGTCACCGCCGGGGTGCCCAGACGGACGCCGGAGGTCACGAAGGGGCTGCGGGTCTCGCCGGGGACAGTGTTCTTGTTGGCGGTGATGTGCACGCTGTCGAGGCGGGCTTCCAGCTCCTTGCCGGTGCACTCCTCGTCCCGCAGGTCGATGAGCATCAGGTGGTTGTCCGTGCCGCCGGACACCAGCTTGACGCCGCGGGCCTGAAGCTCAGCGGCCATGGCCTGTGCATTCTCGACGATCTTGCGTGCATATTCCTTGAACTCCGGCTTCAGTGCCTCGCCGAAGCAGACGGCCTTAGCCGCGATGACGTGCTCCAGCGGGCCGCCCTGCGTGCCGGGGAAGACGGCGGAGTTGATCCGCTTGGCCAGCACGGCATTGTTGGTCAGGATCAGGCCGCCGCGGGGGCCCCGCAGGGTCTTGTGGGTGGTGGTGGTCACCACATCGGCGTAGGGCACCGGGCTCTGGTGATACCCGCCCGCCACGAGGCCCGCAATGTGGGCCATATCCACCATCAGGTAGGCCCCGTAGCCGTGGGCGATCTCAGCGATCTTCTCAAAGTCGATGGCGCGGGGGTAAGCCGATGCACCGGCCACGATGAGCTTGGGGCGCACCTTCTTGACCTGCTTTTCCAGCTCCGCATAGTCGATGACGCCGTCTGCATTGACGCCGTAGGAAACGAAGTGGTAGTTTTTGCCGGACATGTTCACCGGCGAGCCGTGAGTCAGGTGGCCGCCCTGCGACAGGTCCATCCCCATAACGGTATCGCCCAGATCCAGCAGGGCGAAGTAAACGGCGAGGTTTGCCTGTGCGCCGGAGTGCGGCTGAACATTGGCGTACTTCGCGCCAAACAGCTTGCATGCACGCTGGATCGCAATATTTTCCACCTCATCCACATAGGCACAGCCGCCGTAATAGCGCTTGCCCGGCAGACCCTCGGCGTACTTGTTGGTCAGCACACTGCCCATGGCGGCCATGACGGCGGGCGAGACGATGTTCTCGCTGGCGATCAGCTCGATGTTCTCCCGCTGACGGGTCAGCTCCCGGTTCATGGCGGCGGCCAGCTCCGGGTCTGCTTCCTTGACCAGACCGATGGTGTCCATCATTTTTTCGTACATAGTTTACTACCCCTCTCTTGACATTCTATCGCGGCAGCGGCGGCTCCTCAGCGAGCCGGGCTCCTACTTGCTACTATACCAGATCGGCCCAAAACCTGCAACCGCATTTTCGCCGAAACCCTTGCATTTTTCCACCGCAGCGTTTATTATATTCGTATATTTTTGCCGGATGGTTTTGTACAACTTTTCGCCGTCCGCCATGGGGAGGGAAAAGCCGATGGACACCGCCGCAGAAAAGGCGGCGCAGCGCAAAGCGGGCATCGCCGCGCGGCGGGCACTTTCCGAAGCCGACCGTGCGGCGGCCAATGCCGCGCTCTGCCGCCGCATCGCACAGCTTCGCTGTTTTCGCGAGGCACAGACCCTCCTCGCCTACGCCGCCTTCGGGGGCGAAGCGGATCTTTCGGCCCTGCTGGCCGAAGCCGAACGGCTGGGCAAAACGGTGGCCTACCCCGTCTGCGGGGAGGGCTTCACCCTGACCGCCGCCGTGCCGGAGCCGGACGGCTGGGAGGCAGGGGCCTACGGCATCCGCACCCCCATCCTTACAAAATCGCGGCTGCTGGCGCCGGAGGAACTCGACCTCGTGCTCGTGCCCTGCACCGCATTCGACGCCGCGTGCCGCCGCGTCGGGATGGGGAAAGGCTACTATGACCGCTACCTGCCCCGCTGCCAAAACGCCGTGACGCTGGGCGTTGCCTTTGAGGTGCAGCGGGTGGAGCGGGCGGCAGCAGACCCCCACGACCGGCAATTGGACAGCTATGCGACAGAGGAGAAAATTTATCGTGGAACTGACAAATTTGAGCTGTGAAACCTTTTTGGCTGAGCTTGCCGGGAACGCCCCCGTACCGGGCGGCGGCGGCGCGGCGGCACTGGTGGGCGCAGCGGGGGCGGCGCTGGGGAATATGGTCGGCAGCCTGACCGTGGGCAAGAAGAAATATGCCGCCGTAGAAGCCGACATCCTTGCGCTGAACGAGCGCTCCGCCGCCCTGCGCAAGCGGCTGGAGGGGCTGGGGGAGGGCGAGGCCGACGGGGGCGCCCTCCACCGTAACGT
>OBYM01000546.1_pt1 | contig 20379 bp, 18 predicted proteins | sample 1538191 | NCBI WGS metagenome assembly OBYM01 (sample SAMEA2580165, study PRJEB22360) | human gut metagenome | biome: human gut; feature: human-associated habitat; material: faeces | place: Denmark | collected 2008/2010 | reverse complement strand
TGCCGATCGGTGCCGGGCTGGAGGATCTTGGCAAAGGTACGCGTTCACAGGTAGGAACATGCTACTCCACAAAAGTGAAGGGACCGCGTTATCTGGAGCTGGCAGAAGGCTATATCATGAAAATGGGGCTGGATGCAAACGATGAGATCATCGGGTATGAGTATGTGAATATGGGAAAATTCATGGACGCTGTGAAAAAAGGAACTGATCCGGCGGAGGCTATCCGTTCAGCGACAGGAACATATGGTCGATATGCAGATGCAGTCAAATATATCGATCCAAGAGAAGAATAGGAGGATTGAACCATGGCATTGTTTGAAGGATATGAAAGACGAATCGATAAGATCAATGACGTCCTGCGTTCATATGGGATTCAGTCAGTCGAAGAAGCAAAAAAGATAGTGGATGATCTGGGTGTGGATGTCTATGAGATCGTAAAAGGCATTCAGCCGATCTGTTTTGAAAATGCCTGCTGGGCATATATTGTCGGAGCGGCGATTGCCGTTTCGAAAGGCAATAAGACCGCTTATGATGTCGCCAAATCCATTGGTGAAGGTCTGCAGGCTTTTTGCATCCCCGGTTCTGTTGCCGATGATCGTAAGGTAGGGCTGGGACACGGCAATCTGGCAGCCATGCTGCTGAGTGAAGAAACGAAATGCTTTGCCTTCCTGGCCGGACATGAAAGCTTTGCGGCTGCCGAAGGAGCTATCGGAATTGCCCGAAACGCCAATAAAGCGCGTAAAGAACCGCTACGTGTCATCCTGAACGGACTGGGCAAAGATGCCGCCAAGATCATATCCCGCATCAACGGCTTTACCTATGTGGAAACGCAGTTTGATTACTTCAGCGGGGAGCTGAAAGAAATTTCCAGGACCGCATATTCGACAGGGGAGCGTGCAGCCGTGAACTGTTACGGTGCCGATGATGTAAGAGAAGGGGTTGCCATCATGCATCATGAAGGCGTGGATGTTTCCATCACCGGCAATTCCACGAATCCGACCCGCTTCCAGCATCCGGTAGCCGGTACTTATAAAAAAGAATGTGTGGAACAGGGAAAGAAATATTTCTCCGTGGCTTCCGGCGGGGGAACCGGACGCACGCTGCATCCGGATAATATGGCAGCCGGGCCGGCATCCTACGGCATGACAGATACGATGGGGCGCATGCATTCCGATGCGCAGTTTGCCGGATCATCATCCGTTCCTGCACATGTCGAAATGATGGGGCTGATCGGTATGGGGAATAACCCGATGGTCGGCGCAAGCGTGGCCGTTGCGGTGGCGATAGCCGAAGCAATGAACAGATAACAGACATAGTAAATAAAGGACAGCAGTCACGATGTGATCACTGCTGTCTTTTTTGCTGCACCGGAATGTAAAAATATCAGGCATAGAAATATTACATCAAGATGACATTATTGTTACAGAGCAGCCCCATGAAACACTATATAATGAAAGACGAAAAGAAGCGTCATTGGCAGAAGGAGAATATTCTCCTGCATAGAAAGAGGGATAACATGGCATTTAATACAATTGCTTTTGTAGCGTTTTTTATCTTTGTCATCATTGGTTACTACGTATTCCCGAAACGATACAAATGGGTATTTTTATTAGGCGCCAGCTATTTCTTTTACCTGTACGCAAGCGTAAAGTTTCTGGCGTTCATACTGATCACGACGGTGAGTTCCTGGCTGGCGGCACTTTATATTTCGAAGCTGCATCACCGCGAAAAGCTGTTGAAAAACGATGAGAAAACAGATGCACGGGCAATGAAGCTGCAAAAAGAACAGCTGAAAAAGAAAAGAAAACAGATTTTGATCCTTGTCCTCGTGCTGAACTTCGGTATCCTCGTTTTTCTGAAATACTTCAACTTTTTCGCGGCGAATCTAAATGCGTTGTTTGAAGCACTGTCCTTTTCCGGACGTACGCCGACACTGAATCTGATCCTGCCGTTAGGTATTTCTTTTTACACATTTCAGACAATGTCTTACATTATCGATGTTTACTGGGGAAAGGTGGAAGCGGAAAAGAATCTGGCCAAGGTGGCATTGTTTGTTTCTTTCTTCCCGCAGATCATTGAAGGGCCGATCGGGCGTTACAACGACCTGGCTCCGCAGCTGTATGCACAGCGCAGTTTCTCCAGTACCAATATCCGCAACGGCATCCAGCTGATGCTGTGGGGTTATTTCAAAAAGATGGTCATCGCCGACCGTGTGGCAGTGGTTGCCGACTTTGTGTTCAGTCATTATATGGATATTTCCGGCGTCGGAACAATGATCGGTGTCTTCCTGTATGCGATACAGGATTACACAGACTTTTCGGGATGTATCGACATTGCCCGCGGCTGTGCAAGAGCGATGGGCATTGAAATGGCCGAAAACTTCAGAAGGCCGTATTTCTCCAGGACGATCCCGGAATTCTGGCGCAGATGGCATATGTCGCTGGGGGCATGGATGAAAGATTACGTATTCTATCCGTTTTCCCTCACCAAAGGTGTCCGCACGCTGGGTAAAAAAGCCAAGAAACGCTTTGGCAAGAATATCGGACGGACACTGCCGATCGCATTAGGCAATCTTCTTGTATTCTTCCTGGTCGGTGTATGGCACGGTGCAAACTGGAATTACATCGTGTGGGGCCTGTTTTACGGCGTGCTGATTGCCGTCAGCGGCATGATGAAGCCGGTTTTCGACCAAATGAACAAATTCTTCCATATCTCAGTGAAATCGACATGGTTTCAGCTGTTTCAGATAGCGAGAACTTTCTGGCTGACCTGTATCGGGTGCATCATCTTCCGTGCGGAAAGTCTGTCGGCTATCGGCGACATCATCCGCAAGTGTTTTGATTTTTCGCTCCCTGATCAGCTGGGAAGTGAACTGCTCAGCTTCGGCCTGAACAAAATGAACTGGTTTGCTTTGGCGGCTGCGCTCGTGGTCCTGTTTGTCGTGGACCTGATGCAGGAGCGTTTCGATACAGTGAAATGGTTTGACAACAGAAGCTTTGTATTCCGCTGGTGCACGTATGGCATTACAGCGGCACTGATCTTCGTGCTTGGCATGTACGGCAGCGGGGTCGACATGAACTCCTTTGTCTATATGCAGTTTTAAGGAAAGGCGGGACACCATGAAAAAATGGAAAGGAATCATTGAATTAACAGCACTTTGCCTGGCCATTGCCGCTAGTGTGCTGGGCAGCACATTTATCTTGAATCATCAGTTTTCTTCCGATGAACTGAGGGTCCGCGGTTTTTATCTGATGCCAAAAAACAGTCTGGATATGGTGCTGATCGGAAGCAGTGCCGCCTATACGACGTTTAACTCCACGATTGCCTGGAAGGAAGAAGGATTTACCAGCTATGAACTGGCGACTTCCGGGGCGCCGATGGGATTAGCAAAATCGATGGTCAAAGAAGTACGCAAGCATCAGAATCCCAAACTGATCCTGATCGATCTCAACGGCGTTCTCTATGATGACGAGGCGGAACAAAGAGAAGGCATGACCCGGCTGTGGGTGGACAACATGCCGATGTCGGAAAACAAGGGGGAGGCGATATCGGAACTGGCCAAAGGAAAAGATACATTTTCCTGGTATGTTCCTTTGTACAAATATCACCAGAACTGGGAGAAGATCAAAGTATGCATGCAGTACACCGGCTATGATCTGCAGATGCGTCTGGGAAGACGTCTCCCATACTCCTACACGATGCGTTCGATCATCGGGACAAGCAAACGAAACGGCCTGATCGATGTCCGCAACTATCAGGAAAGACAGCCGCTGAATGATTTGTCCGGCAAACGTTTCCGTGATCTGATGAAGTATCTGAAAGACAATGATATCAGGAATGTGGCATTCTTCAATATGCCTCGCTATTATGACAAAAAGATGCTGTCGCAGCGCCGGCTGCTCAACGAAGCTGTGGCCCTGGCGGAAAAAGAAGGCTTTAAGGTGTATGATTTCGACCGTGAGATCGATCAGATGAACCTCGATCCCAACCGCGATTATTATAATTCCGGACATCTGAACATGGACGGGCAGCTGAAGGCGACCCGCTATATTGCAAAAAAGATCAATCAGGATTATGGTCTGAATAAAAACGGGCACAGCGAAGACATCACGGCACACTGGGATCGCGAATATGAGGAATATCAGAAAGTATTTGCTTATTATAAACAAACCCTGAAACAGGGAAAACGCGAAGAGATCAATATTGAAGTGATCGACCGCATCTTAAATCAATGAGAAGGAGAACGGCTATATGAAAAACGTCTTGGAATACCTGGAGCGCAGCGCAAGGCTTTATCCTGATAAGACTGCCTTTGAGGATCTGGATCAGAAAATTACTTATGCACAGCTCGAAAAGCGTGCAAAGGCCATCGGCAGCGCATTGGCAGAAAAACATGCGCCGCGTTCGCCGATCGCCGTGTATATGGAAAAAAGCGTCGATACGATCGCGTTGCTGTTTGGCATTGCCTATGCCGGATGCTTTTATGTCATGATGGATCTTCGTCATCCCAAGGCAAGGATCGATCACATACTGGCGACCCTGGAAGGACATACCGTTATTTCTGTTCATTCCTATGATAAACAGCTGGAACGATTAGAGCTGAAAGAGCAGACGGTTTATCTGGAAGAGCTGGAGGGAGATATCGATGAAGCAAAACTGCAGCAGATTCGCAGCCGGCATCTGGACATCGATCCGCTGTATGGCATCTTTACATCCGGTTCGACCGGACAGCCGAAAGGCGTGCTTGTCTGCCATCGCAGCGTCATCGATTTTATCGATGTATTTACAGAGACATTCTCGATTTGTCCAAACGAAGTGATCGGTAATCAGGCACCGTGGGATTTCGATGTGTCGGTAAAAGATATATACTCTACGATCTGCAGCGGTGCCACCATGCAGATCATTCCGAAACAATATTTTTCCATGCCGACAAAGCTGCTGGATTTCCTGTGCGAGCGGGAAGTCACGACTTTGATCTGGGCAGTGAGCGCACTTTGCATCATCAGCACGCTCAAAGGCTTTGATTACCGGATACCGTCCGCGCTGAAGAAAGTCATGTTCAGCGGTGAGGCCATGCCGATGAAACAGCTCAGGATCTGGCATGAGACACTGCCGGAAGCAACGTTCGTAAATCTGTACGGACCTACGGAAATCACCTGCAACTGCACATATCATGTCGTTACCGATGAAGATTATCAAAAAGATGCGCTTCCGATCGGGGTCCCTTTCCGAAACGAAAGGATCCTGCTTTTGGATGAAAACGATGCTTTGATCGAAGCGGCAAACCAAAAAGGCGAGATCTGTGTCAGCGGAACGGCGGTTGCGCTTGGATACTGCAACAATCCGCAGCAGACCAATAAAGCCTTTGTTCAAAATCCGGCAAATCATCTGTGGCAGGAAATCATCTACCGTACCGGAGATGTCGGCTATTACGATGAACAGGGACTGCTTTGTTTTACCGGGCGCCGTGATTTTCAGATCAAGCATATGGGACATCGCATCGAATTAAGCGACATCGAATGTGCGATGACAAAAATCGAAGGTGTGCAGCGCTGCTGCTGCCTTTATGAGAATGAAACGATCATTGCCTGCTATCTTGGCAGCAAAGAACGCAGGGAACTGATCAGGGAACTCAAAAAAGAACTTCCGTCTTTTATGATTCCGGGCCGTTTTCTGGCGCTGGAACAGTTCCCGCTGACCAAAAACGGAAAGATCGACAGAAACGCATTAAAACAACAGCTGGAGGTGGAAGCATGTTGAAAGTAGATTATGAGACAGCCGATCAGCAAATCCGGACTCCTTCCTATGTCTTTGATACGGATGTGGTGAATGCACGGATCGCGATGATCAAAAAGATTCTGGGTGAAAGAGTCAGCCTGTGTTATGCCATGAAGGCCAATGCTTTCATCATCGATGCAATGCAGGATCATATCGACCGTTATGAAGTGTGTTCACCGGGCGAGTTCCGCATCTGTGAACGTGCCGGCATACCGATGGAAAAGATCGTCATGTCCGGAGTCTATAAGGCAGAAGAAGATATCCATCGAGTGATCAAAACGTATGGGACAGAAATCGTTTATACGGCGGAATCGCAGCGCCAGTTCGAACAGATCGATGCGGCGGCGCAGGAAGCCGGGATCGAGGTACGCGTGCTGCTGCGTGTGACCAGCGGCAATCAGTTCGGCATCGATGAGCCGCTGTTAAGAGAGATCATTGCGCATCGCCGTCAGTATGCCGGAGTAAAGATCATCGGTATCCAGCATTTTTCTGGTACCCAGCGCAAACGTCTGTCGAAATACGAAGAGGAACTGCATTATGTGGATGAACTGCTGGCGGATCTGAAACAGCAGTACGGATATGAAGCAGAGGAACTGGAATTCGGTCCCGGTTTCTATGTGGAGTATTTCCAGGGCGCAAAAGCGTATGACGAGCAGGAACTGCTCAAAGGGTTCAGAAAACTGCTCTATGATCTGCAGTTTCAGGGGAACATTACGCTGGAGCTGGGCCGCTTTATCGCGGCATCCTGCGGAAAATACTATACACGCATTGTCGATATGAAACAAAACAGCGGTGTTCACTACTGCATCGTTGACGGCGGTATTCATCAGCTGAACTATTTCGGGCAGATGATGGCCATGAAACAGCCGTATTACCGGCAGCTGAGCGAAACAAACAAAGAGCGGGATACAAAAACATACAATATCTGCGGCTCATTGTGCACCGTTAACGACAACCTGGTGAAAAACATGGAACTGCAGGACGCGCAGATCAATGATATTCTGGAATTCTCCAATACAGGCGCCTATTCGATGATCGAAGGAGCCAGCCTGTTTCTGAGCAGAGATCTGCCGCGGATCTATCGTTACAGTGACAGCGACGGTCTGCAGCTGCTGCGGGATCGTTTCGATACGGATGTTTTGAATTATAAAATGAAATAACTGAAGGAGGAAAATATATATGGAACAGTTACTGGAAATTTTGAGTGAGGTCAACCCGGACATTGATTTTGAAAACTACGAGACTTTGATCGATGACGGTCTGCTGGATTCTTTTGCCATCCTGGAAATCGTTGCGGAAATCAATGATGCATTCGATGTGGAAATCACGGCACCGGAGATCATTCCGGAGAATTTCAACTCTGCCAAAGCCCTGTGGGCCATGATTCAGCGTTTACAGGGCTGAGAAAGGATGTCTGACATCCTTTTTTTTGTTTAAAAGCTGTCGTTATGGACAAGAATGAAATGTGCGAAATAAGCACAGCTGTGATCGGTTCGTGCATAAAATGAAAGGGAGGCGCAGAGAGAAAAAGAGATACAGGTAATAAATACAGGAGAAAGATATATAAATTTGCAAAATCTGCTAAATAAGCGTAAAATAAAAGGGCTGAGCAAAGGTGAAAGGAGCCTGAACTATGGAGAGCAAATTCAATAAATTCAAAAACAAAAAAGAATTTGTAGAAGAATTCAAGCGCCGTATCATCGAGCGTTATGGACGCTCGATCGAGGAAGCGCACATTACGGAAAAATACATGGTACTGGGGGAAATGGTCCGCGATTATGCCAGCGTAAACTGGAAGGAAACAAAGCAGATCATTAAAGAAAAGAATGAAAAAGAAATGTATTATTTCTCAATGGAATTCTTAATCGGCCGACTTCTAACAAACAATTTAATGAACCTTGGCATTTACGACATTGTCAAGGACGGACTTGCTGATCTTGGCATTGATATCAATGCGATCGAGGAAATGGAAGCAGATGCGGGACTGGGAAACGGCGGTCTCGGCCGTCTGGCTGCATGTTTCCTGGATTCTCTTGCATCTTTGAATCTTGCAGGACATGGAAACTGCATTCGTTATCAGTATGGTCTGTTCAAACAGAAAATCGAAAACAACGAACAGGTGGAAGTACCGGATGTCTGGCTGCAGTATGGAAACGTATGGGAAGTACGCAAGCCAAAACATGCATGTGATGTCAAATTCGGCGGACATGTTGATATGTGGTATGATGAAAACGGAAAAACAGTTGTCAATCATATCCCTAATTTTGTCGTACGTGCAGTTCCTTATGATGTGCCGGTTGTCGGCTATGACACACGTATCACAAATACGCTGCGTCTGTGGAATGCGGAAATCGCGCCTGATTTTGTCACTTCCGACAAACTGAGCAAGTATGTGGCAGAAGTTGATGAAATCACACAGAACGTTTATCCGGATGATTCGACAGAACACGGTAAGCTGCTGCGTTTGAAACAGGAGTATTTCTTTGTATGTGCCGGCATCAACCAGATCATTCGCCGTCATCTGCGCAATTATCCGAACCTGGACAATCTGCACGAAAAAATCGCTATTCAGCTGAATGATACGCATCCGGTATTATGCGTGCCGGAACTGATGCGTGTGCTGCTGGATGACTTTAAATATGACTGGGATCAGGCATGGTATATCGTAAAAAATACGATTGCCTATACAAACCATACGGTCATGGCGGAAGCACTTGAAAAATGGCCGGTACAGTATGTCAAAGAACTGCTGCCGCGTATTTATATGATCATTGAGGAGATTGACCGGCGGTTCCGCTATGATCTTTCTCACAACGGTCATAATGATATTCTTAACAATGTTGCGATCATTCGTGACGGACAGGTTTACATGGCACATCTGGCCATCGTCGGATCTCACAGTGTAAACGGCGTTGCGACGCTTCATACCGAAATTTTGAAAAACGATGTATTGAAGGACTTCTACCGTCTTTATCCGGAGTACTTCAACAATAAGACAAACGGTATCACACATCGCCGCTGGCTGTTGTATTCCAACCCGCAGCTGACAAAACTGCTGAAGGAAACAATCGGCGACAGCTTTGTCAAGGAACCGCAGAAGCTCGAAGAGCTCATGAAGCATGTGGATGATCCAGATCTGCAGGAACGCTTCATGGATGTCAAGCTGGAACGCAAAAAGATCCTTGCGGATTACATTCGCAAGACTGTCGGCATCGAAGTGGACATCAATTCTATCTTTGATGTACAGGCAAAACGTCTGCATGCGTACAAACGTCAGCTTCTCAACATTCTGCATGTCATCTATCTGTATCTGCGTATGAAGGAAGATCCAGGTTTCCGTATCTATCCGCGTACATTCATTTATTCAGCAAAGGCTGCCGCAAGCTATACGTTTGCCAAAGAGGTCATTAAGCTGATTCACTGCGTAGCAGATAAAGTAAACAATGACCCGGAAATTTCAAAATACATGAAAGTTGTATTTATTCCGAACTACAATGTCAGCATTGCGGAAATTCTGATGAATGCCGCAGATGTGTCCGAACAGATTTCTACAGCAGGAAAAGAAGCCAGCGGAACCGGAAACATGAAGTTTATGATGAACGGTGCTTTGACCCTGGGTACAATGGACGGTGCCAATGTTGAAATCGTTGAGCGTGTCGGTTTCGAGAATGCCGAAATCTTCGGTCTGCGCGTAGAAGATGTTGAACACTTCAAGATCGAGAATTCATACAATGTATGGAATTACTATGAAAACCATTATGAGATCAAACGTGTCGTTGACACATTGACAAACGGAACATTCTCTGACAATCCGAACGACTTCCGCATCATTTACAATGAACTGATGTTCAAGAATGATGAGTTCTTCGTTCTGGCTGATTTCAATGCATATCGTGATGCACAGGAACGTGTACAGGGACGTTATCAGGATAAGAGCGGATGGGCACGTATGTGTCTGGTAAATATCGCTAAGTCCGGTTTCTTCTCAAGTGACCGTACGATCAAGCAGTATGCAGAGGAGATCTGGAACATTCATCCGATCGAAGTCAAATAAACAGTGAAAACGAATCTTTCCATGAAAGATTCGTTTTTTTTATAGGAAGACAAAGGAAAAGAAGATAAATTGTAAAATTTTTCACGCAAAAATCGAATAGTATGATACACTATGAAAAAGGAAGTGAACGATCGATGGATTATTCAGCATTGGTGCTTGCGGCAGGAAGCGGACAGCGGATGCAGCTTGGCTACAACAAGGTATTTTACGAATTGGAAAACGGGAAGACAGTCCTGGATCAGGCGCTGTCTGTCTTCAAAGAAGATGACCGCTGCAAACAGATCGTTCTTGTATGCAGCGCGAATGACATCATTCGCATATCATCACAGTATGTAAGCGGAAAAGTGGTTGTTGTGCTTGGGGGGAAGACTCGCCAGGAATCCGTGTATAACGGACTGAAAGCGGTACATGAGGAAAATGTGCTGATTCATGACGGTGCGCGTCCGTGGGTGAGCAAAGAAAATATCGACAGCCTTCTTGAAACACTGCAGGAACATCCGGCATGTCTGTTGATGGTGCCGGCGAAGGATACGATCAAAGTCGTGGAAGACGGAGTGATCACGAAGACATTGGAACGTGAAAAACTCTGGATGGCGCAGACACCGCAGGCATTTGATACAAGACTGATCATCTCCTGCTATAAACGTGCGGCAGATCTGAAACTGAATACAACAGATGATGCACAGGTTGTGGAACTGACTTGTGACATGCCGATCAAGTGCGTTTTGGGAAGTTACGACAATATCAAAATAACAACAAAGGAAGATATCGGATCACATTGATATCGGTCCTTGCGGTTTTAGTCAGGTTATAAATCATTCCTGACTTTTCTTTTATCATAAGACGGCATCGGTCTCTGAAAAGGGATCCTCTCCTATTCTCTTCTCTGATTTGTTCTTTGTTGAGAAATACAAAAATCAGAGCACAGCTGGTTTTAAAATGAAAATGACAGAGATCATAGGGGCATTGCCGAATGCCCTTTTTTTGTTTGTTTTAAACAGTTATTTAAAAAAAATATCGGGCAGGCGGAACTGAAAAACAGATGAAAAACAAAGGGCTGCTGTTGGTTTGGTTTAAGTTTTGTCCGTGTTACGAGACAAAACTTAAACTTTACATTTTTCTTCATTGATGCTTCTAAAACGCGATAAATAAAGGCTTTTTTAAGTTTAATGTTTGTATTGGACAGGGACAAAAGTTGAACTGAATTAAGATTGAAAACCCTTTCTTGTTTTTTTATCATGGTGGTGTAAAGAAACTTGAAAGACAGCAAGGAGGTGAAACGGATGCTGAAAGATCTGACCAGTGAGTCACTGGTTCGGCTTCATATTCATGCGAAGGACTGGGAAGATGCCGTTCGTCAGGCTGCTCAGCCGCTGATTGATGAGCAGAAAGTAAAGCCGTCTTATGTCGATGACATGATCCAGGGAGTCAAAGAAACAGGCCCTTACATCGTATTGACAAAACATGTGGCACTTCCGCATGCCAGACCGGAGTCAGGGGCCATCGACAGTGCAATCGGAATCGCAACACTGGCAACACCGGTGGAATTTGGAAACAAAGACAATGATCCGGTGAAATACTTGTTTTGCCTGAGTGCTACTGACGACACAGGACATCTGAATGCATTGGCTGAATTAGCGGGGTTATTTGAAAATAAGGCATTTTTCGAGATGCTGGACAATGCTGAAGATGCAAAAGAAGTCATTGAGTTTTTAAACAAATAAGATAAAGGAGGAATTATTTATGTACAGAGCATTAGTTTGCTGCCGCGCCGGAATGGGATCAAGCATGCTGCTTAAGATCAAAGCAGATCAGGTGATCAGTGAAAACAATTTTCCTATCAAAACAGAACACGGAAATCTGGATTCACTGGTAGGTTTCAACGGAGATCTCGTCATTACGATGGAGGATCTGTCTGAAGAGCTGAAGGATAAGGTTCCTTATGCGCTCGGAATCCGCAATATTGTGGATAAAGAAGAAATGAAAGCTAAGATGGAAGCTTTCCTTGCTTCTAAAGAATAATCATATTGAGAGAAAGAGAGGGTAATTAAACTATGTGGGTTGACGCAATATTAGCTCAATGTAGAAATACAGCTTTGATCATGGGGGTCATCGCACTGGTCGGACTTCTGCTTCAGAAAAAGTCAACGACAGATGTGATCAGCGGAACACTTAAGACAGTCATTGGATTCATGGTATTCAATATCGGTTCCAATGCCATGTCAGCGGTTGTTACGACATTTACGGATTTATTCAATATGGCATTCGGTATCGAAGGGGTAACCACTCAGGTGGAAATTGCAACTGCCCTTGCCTTGAATGAATACGGTACGGAAGTTGCGCTTGTATTTGTATTCGGCTTTATTTTCAATTTGCTGGTTGCCAAGTTTACACCGTTTAAAGCAATCTTCCTGACCGGACAGCATTTCCTTTATTTCGCATGTGTCATTGCTTTGATCTTCATTGCCAATGGAATGCCGTTCATTGTAACGATTTTACTGGGAGGTTTCCTGCTTGGTCTGTTTGGAGCTGCTCTTCCTTCCATCTGCCAGCCGTTTATGAATAAAATTACCGGCGCAAACAACCTGTCCATGGGACATTTCAACTGCATCGGTTATGCATTATCCGGTTATATCGGAAAACTGTTCGGCAAGATGGGCGGACAGAAAGAAGTTCGCGACTCCAGTACAGTCAATATGCCGAAATTCTTCGAATTATTCCGTGATTTCATTTTCTCCGTTGCTTTGTTCATGATCGTGTTGTTCTATGTAGCAGTGATCGCTTGTGTGGCAAACGGTCATATGGATTATGTTTTGGAAAAGGCAGGAAATGATATCTGGTTCATCTATCCTATGCTGCAGGGACTTCAGTTCGCTGCCGGAATGAGCGTCCTCATCTATGGTGTACGTCAGTTCATTGCGGAAATCACTGCTGCATTCGTAGGTATTTCTGAGAAATTCATTCCTAATTCACGTCCGGCTGTAGACTGCCCTGCTATTTTCCCATTTGCACCGACTGCGGTATTGATCGGATTTGTCGGATCATTCTTAGGCGGTCTTGCCGCAATGGCAGGCATGGTTGCACTGAACAGCAGCGTTATCATGATCCCTGCTGCCGGTATCTGCTTCTTCTCCGGAGGAACATGCGGTATATTCGGTAATGCATACGGCGGATGGAAGGGTGCCTTTGTCGGATCATTCATCGTCGGTATCGGTCTGACTGCACTGCCATTGATCTTGTATCCTGCGTTCTCTTCTATGGGAATTGCCGGTGCATCGTTCCCGAATGTCGACTACAACATCATCGGTTCCATTCTGCACGCAATTCTTGGCGTATTCGGTGCATAAAACCGTAAACAAAAAGGACAAGGGCAATGGATCTCTTGTCCTTCTTTTTTAAGATCGAAGGTGAATGAAATGAACTTGAAGCAGCAGATGAAACAGCAAATGTTGAAGGGAGTGCTGGTCAAAGTCATGGATCATCCTTCCTTTAGCATCATTGCGAAGCAGTGCGGCATGGATTTTCTGTTCTATGACTGTGAACACGGGATGATTCCATATCATCGCCTGGAAAAACTGATCTTGATGGGGAATGCAGAAGGAATTCCTTCTATCGTACGAGTGGCACAGCTGGCACGGCGGGATGTGAGCCAGGCATTGGACTGCGGAGCCGACGGTGTGATGGTCCCGATGATCGAGACTGTCGAGCAGGCAAAGCAGCTGGTCGCCTGGAGCAAATACCCTCCTCTTGGCATCCGCAGTTATTCCGGCGGAGCCAATACACATTATCGCCCCAGCGGAAGCCATGCGGAAAATATGAGGGAGGCGGAAAGCCGGATCCTGAGCATTGCTCAGATCGAGACAAAGCGCGGCGTGGAACATGCAGATGAAATTCTGAGTGTCGAAGGCATTGATGCCGTTATTGTAGGACCTTGTGATCTGGGTATATCGATTCAAAATCCTGATGATGTAATGGTTGAGAGAGAACTTAAAATGATTCAGTATGTAGCTGATGCATGTACCCGGCATCACAAAGGTTTCGGCATTATTGGCGGCATGCAGCTGCAGCGCCGTTTCAAAAATCAGCTGAGTTTTCTTGTATCAGCAATCGATGTCCAATTGATCCGCGACGGATTAAGACGGGCAGTGGAAGAGTATGAAAAATTAACAGGGTGAGAGAGTAATCATGAGTACGACAAAAGAACAGGTAAAGACTTTTTTGGATATAGAATTAAGTGAACTTAAGAAGTTTGTCGATCGGATCGACATGCAGGCACTGGATAAGGCCAAAGATCTGATCTTAAATGCGGAGAAGGAAAAAAACCGCGTGCATGTAACCGGCATCGGAAAGCCGGGACATGTTGCCGGTTATGTAGCGTCGCTGCTGTCTTCCACAGGAACGCCGGCTTATGAGCTGCATGGTACTGAGGCGGTTCATGGAAGCAGCGGCCAGGTGATGAAAAATGATGTGGTGATCGCCATTTCCAACAGCGGAGAAACGGCGGAGCTGAAGGCAACCGTCGAAACGCTGAAACAAAACGGAGCCAAGATCATCGCGGTTACGGGAAAAGCGGGATCGTGGCTTGCCCGAAAAGGAGATGTGGGGCTGACAATCGGAGGAACAGGAAGGCGATGACATGAACAAACCGCCGCGAGGGTCGATCGTAGCGGAAATCGTCATGTTGCAGTGTCTGAGCATTTTACTGCAGAATGAGCGGGGACTGACACCGCAGCAATATGTCAAATGGCATCCCGGCGGAAGCCTGGGACAAAGTATTCGGGAGGCACAGAAATAGGATATGAAGTTATTTGAAGGAATCATTACTCCGATTGTCACACCATTTCATCGTGACGAAAATCAGAGCATTAATTATGAGGCTGCCGCCGATCTGATCAATCATCTGATCGATCATGGGGTCAACGGTATCTTTCTTTTAGGAAGCAACGGTGAATTCCATGTCATTGATGATGATGAAAAAGTAGAATTCGCGGAAAAAGTAATCAAGATCGTCGATCACAGGGTACCCGTATATGTCGGAACAGGCTGCTGTTCGACAAAGCAGAGTGTTGCGCTGTCGAAAAGAATGGAACAGGCAGGGGCGGATGCTCTTTCAGTAATCACGCCGTACTTCCTGAAACCGAGCAATCGCGATCTCTATGAACATTACAAAGAAATTGCGGAAAGCGTGAATATTCCGATCATTCTTTATAATATTCCCAAGGCGACAGGCTGTCCGCTGGATCCGCAGCTGGTCGATCAGCTGGCGGATATTGAAAACATCAAGGGAATCAAAGACAGTTCAGGTGATCTCGAGAATCTGAAGGCATATGCGAAGATCGCAAAGGAAAAAGATTTCTGTCTGCTGGTCGGCAGTGACTCTAAGATCAGTCTTGCCTATGAACTGGGTGCCAGCGGCGCAGTAGCCGGCACCAGTAATGTGATCGTGGACACACTGGTTTCGCTGGATCGGGCACTGCGCAGCAACGACAAAGAAAAAGCACAGCAGCTGCAGCAGGATATTGATGTTCTCAGAGGTGTGTTGAAGCTTGGAACTGTGCCAAGCGTGATGAAGCGTGCTGCGGAGCTGGCAGGAATTGCTCAAATCGGGCCGGCCAGAAAACCGGTACAGGAATTAAGCAAAGAAGATGATGAAAAAATCAAGGAGATGCTGAGATACTATCATTTGTATCAATAGGAGGATATGACATGAATGAGCTGATCATTTCTGACGACAGGATCAAACTGTTGTTTTATACGGCCGGACTGTTCGTGACGACAGTTGCCGCCATGCTGTTGATTTCGGCATTTTTGAATATAGGCCAATATCTGGGGGTGTTTTTGTCGATAACCCTGCTTTGGTTCAGTGTAAAGTATATGTGCGCTTATGCGAAAAGAATGCTGTGCGCGACACCGGTCTGTGTCTTCGGAAATGATACAGTAAAGATTTATCCTCTTTTTGGTAAAGCCCGATTCGTGGCTTATGACGAAGTAAAGGAAGTCCTGGTGATTCGCAGCAAACGGACGCTGAAACTGTTTTTGGCGGGAGATTTCGTAAAACATCCTTCCGGTTACTGTTATGTGGGGATCATCTGTCCGTTTGCTCATCATGATCTGGATGAAAAAGAACAAAAGATCAAGGCTTGTTTGAAAATAAAAAAGGTTCATGTAAAACGAACAGAAAAGAAAGGAGCAGTGAACAATGCAGAAAGTGGAAGTAACAAAACGTATTGCTGATACCGGTGCGATGGCAATTGTCCGTGTCGAGACAGTCGAACGCGGATGCGAGATTGCACAAGGGTGTCTGGATGGAGGCATCGATTGTCTGGAAATCAGTTATACACTGCCGAATGCCGGAGATGTCATCAAGGCGCTCAGAGAGAAATTTAAGGATCAGCTGGTTGTAGGAGCGGGAACTGTACTGGATCCGGAAACAGCCCGTTCGGCAATTCTTGCGGGCGCACAGTTTATCATTGCGCCGAATCTGAGCGAACAGGTGGCAGTTGTCTGCAATCGTTATCAGATTCCTTATGCACCGGGGTGCAGTTCAATCAGTGAGGCAGTAAAAGGCATGGAAGCAGGAGCCGCATTTATCAAGGCTTTCCCTATTTCCGATTTCTATGGTCCTAAGCTGGTTTCTGTATTCAAGACGCCTATTCCTGTGATGCCGATCCTGGCTTCCGGAGGAATCAATCTGCAAAACTTGAGTGAGTATGTGAAAAACGGTGTGGATTGCTGTGGATTCGGAGGCTTGTTGACAAAGGGAAGCAGAGCGGATATTGCCGCAAATGCCAGAGAAATTAAAAAGATCATTGACGATACACGTTTATCCATGAAGTGATCGACAGCAAATACAGCGGAAGAACGCCCTCAGGTATGCTTGAGGCAGCACTCACTTCCGCTGTTTTTAAACTATATTTCAATATTGCATCCATTGCATAAACAATATAAAATAATGAAAGCGTTATTTTGACGAAAGAGGTGAATGTGAATGGATAATGAAATTATCATGCTCATCCAATTTCTTTCCCAAAAATCATATCTTACACTAAAAGAAATTGAAATCGGCATCAACATTACGCGAAGACAGGCAACATATCGGATCGACAAACTGAATGCGCTTTTGAAAAGCGCCAGAGTTCCTTTGATCACGATCGGTTCATCATCGGCCCGTGAGATTGTCATACAGGAGGAAACGCGGCGGGCAATGATTCGTATGGCGGAAGAAGTAAAAAAAGGAAATCAGTATTATCTGAATAAAAAAGAACGGCTGATCTATATGTATCTGATGCTGTTCATCAATCCAGATTATCTTTCGTTGAATGATTTTATCGATTCTCTCGGTGTCAGTCGTTCTACGGTCCTGCTTGATTTTAAGGATCTCTCCAAGATGCTGGAAGAAGGAAATGTGGAAATCCGCAACAATCGTGCCAGAGGTTATTTCTTCGTTGGTTCTGAAATGGAAATCCGCCGCATCATGATGAAATATGTCATTTTTTCTCTGGCTGAAAAGAAAAGCAAAAGGGTATTCGACCGCTTTATAGATGATTACCAGCTGGATGTGTTTGATTATTCCAAGCTGGTGATTACGGAACTGGCACAGGCATATCATATTCGCTTCGTTGAAGACCGTCTTGTTGAATTTATATACATATTTATTTTCTTAAAGGCGCGCATGCTGAATGGAAAAGGCGCTTCTGAAGATATGGTTCATCTGCTTGATGTCGATGTGATCTCGACCATGAAGGAATACGGCTTCACGAGAGACTTGCTGAAAAACTATAAGAATACAGACCGCATCAGCATGCTTGATCGCTATTACATCACTTCCTGGATCCTCGGAATTTCTTTCGGAGATATCAATGAAGATACAAAGGACTGTATCCTGATTTCCGATATCGTGGGGAAGATCATGACTCGTTTTGAGTCATTGAGCGGAGCCCGCTATCATAATAAACAGGAAATCTTTATTCAGCTGTATTCTCATTTCCGGCCTGCTTATTATCGTTTGATGTTTAAGCTGCCAATCTATAATCCGTTGTGTGAGAAAGTAAAGATCGAATACGGAGGGCTCTATCAGCTGGTCGAAGAAACGATGAAACCGCTGAATGTGATTTTCGGAGATACGATTCCCGATGACGAGATTGCTTATCTTACCATGCATTTTGCGACCATTTATTCGGGAAAAAAGGAATGTGAGATCGCATCTCAGAAAGTAGCGCTTGTCGTTTGTTCCAACGGGATCGGCAGTTCGTCCATTCTCTATAATGAGCTGACAGATATGTTTCCCGAGCTTCATTTTCTTCCGCCGATGGAGAGTTCGCGAGTGCGTGAACTGAATGAACATGTGGATATCGTGTTTGCGACGAATTATATCGCGAATCTCGATCACATCAATGTTCCGATCATTCGTGTCAGCCCGGTCATGAATATCAGTGAGCGTTATCAGGTGGTGAGAGAGGTTTACATGCAGCTGGGGAATACATTCATGAAACAGCCTAATGTGGATGTGGTCATGAATATCATTTCGCAGTATGCGGAGATCCGTGAAGAACAGGCGCTGTATAATGAGCTGATCGCTTATTTCGCAAAGGTGGATGCACCTCAAAACAATCATCCGATCCTGCATCTGACAGATATGGTCAGTGCCGAGATCATTCGTGTCAATATAGAAGCGAAGGACTGGGAACAGGCAATCCGCTTGTCCTATGAACCGATGGTGGAACAGGGCATGATCACCCAGAATTATGTGGAGGAAACGATCCGCAGCGTGCGTCTGGTGGGACCGTATATCGTCATCACTCCGCATACCGCTTTGTCGCATACGAAAAGAGAAGCAGGTGCACTTTGCTGTGCCCTCGGTATCAGTGTGTTGAAAGAAGCGGTCGAATTCGGCAGCGAAGGAAACGACCCGGTGAAATACATCTTTTCATTGAGCGCCAATGATAATGAGACACATCTCGGTGCGATGGCAGAACTGGTGGAGCTTTTGAATTGTCCTGACTTTTTCGCTTTGCTGGATACAGCGCAGAGTGCAGCGGAAATTATCACTTATCTGACAATGTATGAACATAAAAAGCAGCAGCTTCAGGAATAAAAAAACTGCTGTTTTTTTTCATGCATGACGGTCAATCAGAGGTTTTGAAAACCGTTAAATGCTTTAAGGACATCAATGTATGTCTGGGCAGCTTTGGAAAAAGTCTGATATCGTTTCCAGATGACGGAGGCACTGCTTTTTATTTCGGGGTAAAGCGGCCGAAAACAAAGCGTACTGTCTTCGCTGACATTGACTAAATGATCGAAACAAACCGCATATCCCATTCCTTCTTCTACCAGCAGAGATGCGTTGAAGACCAGATTGTAAGTCGCGGCGATATTCAGTTTTTCAAGGTCCCGCTGAAACCAGTGAAGCAGCTGCCATAGTCCGTTTTCCTGTTCGGATATGATCAATGCTTTGTCCCAAAGATCCTGTGGTTCGACTCGTTCTTTTTTTGCCAGAGGAGAATCTTTGCGCATCAGTACGCCCCAAACATCAGAGACAGGAATTTCGATGGCATTATAAATGTTGGTATCAACAGGACCGTATACGATGCCAAAGTCAATGAGCCCTTTGTCTAACTGCTCCTGTACAAAGGCGGAATTGCCGCTGAGAATATGGTAATGGATATCCGGATACTGACTCTGCAGTTTTTTTGCAGCTTTAGCGAAGATCCGAAACATCTCAGATTCCCCGGTCCCGATGTAGACGTCCCCGGCAATCGTTTCGTTTGAAAAGGTGATTTCCTGTGTCGTCATTTTTACAAGCTCAAGAATTTCCTCCGCTCTTTTCCGCAGGATCATTCCTTCTTCAGTCAGCTGTATCTTGCGTGATCCTTTGGTTCCCCGAATCAGCAGCTGTTTTCCCAGCTCCTCTTCCAAAGCTTTCAACTGTGTTGAAAGAGTCGGCTGGGAAAGATGGAGCGATTCGGCGGCAGAAGAAATATTCTGTTCTCTTGCGACAGCTAAAAAATAGCGCAAAACACGTAAATCCATTTATTTTCCTCCTTTTTCATCCTGTTTATCCGCTTGCATCCAAACGCGGCAAAAAGGTAATGCCATAGTTATTTTCTATGGAAATGTATTCGATATAAGTATTTGTTATCTTTGTTTCTTTTCTTTATACTATAACTGTGTACAGCTGAACAGTCAAACAGCAGAAAATGTCTAGGCTGAAGCAGCTGTACAGATCATTATTGTCATCAGAATGGGGGATGATTCATATGCATAGTTTTCACAATCAGAACTTTGATCAGGAGCGTGCCCTTTACGGGATGAAAGACATCCAGGTCATCGATTGTTCTTTTGACGGTCCCGCAGATGGAGAGAGTGCCTTTAAAGAGTGTTCGGATGTCCTTGCGGAACGTTGTTTTTTTAATTTGCGATATCCGTTCTGGCATGACCATGGATTAGTGATTCGTGACAGCAAGATGACAGAACTCTGCAGGGCAGCACTCTGGTACAGTGATCATATCGAGATCATCAATACAGATCTGCACGGGATAAAGGCACTG
>OBYM01000544.1_pt1 | contig 20403 bp, 19 predicted proteins | sample 1538191 | NCBI WGS metagenome assembly OBYM01 (sample SAMEA2580165, study PRJEB22360) | human gut metagenome | biome: human gut; feature: human-associated habitat; material: faeces | place: Denmark | collected 2008/2010 | reverse complement strand
ATATTGGAAGTTACATCCGAACCGTGTATCACATGGTAAGCCATACTCCTAAGGGTTAGTTGTGAGTTCGATTCTCGCAGGGGGTGCCAAAAGCACAGCCGAAAAGCCTAGTAAAATCGGGCTTTTCGGCTTTTTTTATTTTAGTTCAAAGACAATGAAACTGAAAAATGCAGAAAACCTCATTAGCAAATCCTCCGTCAGCTAATGGAAATTGGGACTAATGTCGTCCGCCTTTCAGGTGGACTGCTTGCTAATAAAAATCGGCAGGGTTTTCGCAATTTTGCTAATGAAAATACCCTCTCTGCTCCGATGAAGAATACAGGAGAGTGTTGCAATCACTTATCCGTTTGAAGAACAGCCTGATAGCACAAGGCAGATACACGGACGCAGTAGATGATATTCTTTGCAAGGTGCTTTCAGCCAAGAAAAGAAAGCTCAAAATCAAATATATCTAAACACGAAAAAAGACCGCCTACACTTTTGTAAGCGGTCTTTGCTAATTTAGAGTAAGTTCGACAAACTGGAATTTAGATCATGATTCATATGGATAGTAGTGTTCTGCCTTCGACTGAAATTCACATAATTTTAATATTTTCATATCCTTATCAAAATCTGCTATTGTAACACCATCAAAGCCATCTATCTTACCATCATAATTACATCTGAAGTACCATTCAACAATTAACGTTTGGTTTTGCTCAAATATTCGTTTGATTGTCCATTCCAATACTTGTCCCTTATTATTCCAATTTTCAAACCATGTTACAATTTGTGATAAGCCATGATATTCAGGTCCATAGCATTCACTATACAAAGCATTTTCAGAAAAAGTCTGTTTTACAATCTCAACATCGTTATCTAACCAAGACTGAAAATATTTCTTAATGACATCTACTTTCATATTATCCTCCACAAATTCAAATTTATCTTTCTCTTAATTTCCTATTATACACCAAAATTATGAATATTTCTACCCGCCGTCTATTGACCTCGATTACGAGGGAAATAGGCGGCTTTTTGTTTACAAAAAATTTTTTCAAGAAATTTTGAAAAAACACCCCCAAAAACGCCCTCCCGGTTCAAACAAGTGAAGGAGTTAATTCCGAACCACGAAAATGGAAGCCTTTCATTTGTATTTTGTGTATTTTGAAAACTGAATACAGATATCTCTATGACTTATTTAAGTTAAATTTTATTTATACTAATATAAAAAGAACAAAAAATTCAACTGTGAATTAGCACTCGTAACGAGTATCCTATTAACTTAATGATGTTCCCCAAAAATCTTTGCGTTTGCTAATACCTTGCTAAAACGAATGGAAAAACGGCATAATATTAGCAGATTTCAAAAAAAGAAATGATTAACACTATAATTTCGGAAAAGCCTAGTAAAATCGGGCTTTTCGGCTTTTATTTTCTGTTGTGGTTGGCTGCTTGCTAATTGCTAATCACAGGTTTGGCATTTTGTGGTCAAGACCAATCACTTTTTCTGTATTTCCACAGTTAGCATTTTGCTAATACGCACTGCATTATCGACGTATTTTCATTCGGTTTTCAGTCCGTTTGCTAATTTGCGCTTCGCTAATAAACTCAGGTGTTATTGCAAGCAGGACAGACTCCAAAGCCTTTTTGAGTAGTTCGGGATTGCTGGCAAGCAGGCTCGCAAGTGCTTTTGCGTCAAGCGCGGGTGCGGTGCCGAAAGCCCTTTGCGTGCGCCGTTTCGCGCTCTACCGTTTCGCCTGTGGGGATCCCGTTCTCATCTACAATATCTAAATATTCCGCCATACTATGCCTCCGGTTTTTTCGCTTTGATTTGTCTTTATTTTCAGCATAGCACGCTGCATGGCTTTTTTCACTCGTGTACAAAAGAAACTGCAAGACAAATTCGGTTCCGTATGCTATAATAAGACACACAAAAAATTCTCAAAGGAGGAAGCACGGCTGCGCAATTTTTTTCGTCGGCAGCCGTGCAGAAAAGGCATGAGCAATATCGAATGGTTTCGCGAAGCGAAATACGGCATGATGGTCCACTTCGGACTCTATTCCATGCTCGCCGGTGAGTACAGAGGGCGCCGCACACCTTATGATTACGGTGAATGGATCCAGTCCGCTTTTGCCATCCCGAACCGCGAAATGGAGCAACTTGCGGGTGCGTTCAACCCTGTTTATTTTAATGCGGAGGAGTGGGTAAAGCTTGCAAAAGAATGCGGCATGACCTACTTTGTGGTGACCTCTAAGCACCACGAGGGCTTTGCGCTGTTTGATTCCGACTGCGATGCATACAACATCAAAAAAGCAACGCCATTTGGCAGAGATCTCATCGCAGAGCTGGCGGAAGCCTGCTACAAGCACGGTTTAAAGCTGGGGCTTTACTATTCGCAGGAGCTTGACTGGCACCACCCGCACGGCGGCGGCTACGACAAAACCACCGGCTGCGCCGGCACGGCGTGGTATAACAACTGGGATTTCCCCGGTGCAGACAACAAAGACTACTCCATCTGCTTTAACGAGAAGATCAAGCCGCAGGTGAAGGAGATCATGACAAAATACGGCGACATCTGCCTGATCTGGTTCGATACCCCGGGCGTGATGACAAAGGCGCAGAGTCAGGAACTTTACGACCTTGTGAAGCAGTATCAGCCGGACTGCCTTGTGAATTCTCGCCTCGGCAACGGCGTGTATGATTACGTTTCTCTCGGCGATAACGAGATTCCGGCAGAGCGTCCGGCAGAGATCTCGAAAGAACGCGCAGGGGACATGCAGTCCATGAACGATCTGTTCGGCTTCAAGTATTCGCCGTATAACCTCTATGAGACCGCGGCCACGCTGAACGACACATGGGGCTTCAAATACTACGACCACAACTGGAAAACACCCGAGCAGATTCTTGCAAACAAGCAGAAGCTCAACGGCATGGGTGTAAACTACCTTTTGAACGTCGGTCCCGATGCGCTCGGCCGTATTCCGTCCTATTCCGTCGATATTCTTCGCCGCGTTCGCGAGCTGGAAACCCAACTGTTACGGTGAGTATCTGACGTATAAGCCTTCTGCGAAAACAGCACGGAGCTGCTGGTCGGCGCAGGTGAGAGCGGCGTTTGTCTGCCGTTCGTGTCGCAAAGCACAACGGCATGTGTGCTGACACAGGCCGCAGGATAGAAAGCGTGCAGGAAGCAAACTGCTTTGAGGTTTGCATTCACAAATTCTGTTTGGTAGCAATCTGGCAAAAGTGCAACAATTTATCCCTTGCAAATTCAAATGCAAGAGATTTGCGTTGCACTTTTTCTCTATCTGTTGTCTGAAAATTATTCTTCGCTCAAGTCCGCTTTGGGGCTTGGCTTTTTATTCGCAGCCTTATGAAACCGTGTGAGCAACAGAACGCCGATCAAAATAAATGCCGGAAAAACCGCGGAAAACAGCATGCCGCTCTTTAAACCGAGTTGGTCTGCAGTGAGATTTGGGAAAGATGCGGCGATGTTTGCATTGCCGGAAACCGCACCGCTCACTGCGCCCATCAATGCCGGGCCTACAGAGCAGCCCACGTCGCCCAACACCGCCAAAATGCCGAACATCGCCGTACCGCCCTTCGGGTACGCGGCGGAGGTCAGCGAGAACGTGCCCGGCCACATGAGGCTTACGGAAAAGCCGCACAGCGCGCACGAAAGCAGAGAAAACCACGGGTTTTCAAATAAAGCCGTACCAAGATAGCACAAAATACACAGCGCGGCGCAGAATACCATCGCGCCTGTTAAATGGATTTTCTCGCCCCACACGCCGTAGATTGTTCTGCCGATGCCCATAAACACCGCAAACAGGCACGGCCCTAAAAGGTCGCCGATGACCTTCGTCACGCCGAGCGCACGCTCCGCAAACAGCGAGCTCCACTGGCTCATGGCAAGCTCGCTCGCGCCCGCGCAAAGCATCAAAAGCAGTGCCACGAGGAAAATTTTCGAGGTAAACAGCGTTTTGAGCGGTGTTTTCTCTTCCTCCGGCACGGTGGGCATCAGCGGCACCTTGAGGAAACGAAATAAATTATAAAGCGGCAGCAAAGACCACAAAATCGGGATGATAAACCACAAATCTTCGCCGATCAAGCGCAGCAAAAGCGTCGTGATGAGCACCACGCCCACCTGTCCCCAGCAGTAAAACGAATGTAAAAGACTCATCGCGGAGGCCTTCGCGTCTCCCGGACAGGAATCGACAATCGGGCTGATGATAACTTCAATCAGGCCGCCGCCCACGCCGTTCACAATCGTCGCAAGGACAAGGCCCACATACGGCGCAGGCAGCACGTTCGGCAGCGTGCCCTGCATCACAAGGCCTAAAAACGCCAGCGCGTGTGCGATGACCGCTGATTTTCGGTAGCCGATGCGGTCTACGTATTTAACGGAAAGCATATCCGTGATGACCTGCGTCACAAAGTTGCACAGGATGAGCGCCGAAATCAGCGAATACGAAATGCCGAATTTGTTTTGGAACAGCACGAAAAACAGGGGAGAGAGATTGTTCACAATGCCCTGCGTGATATACCCGCGGTAGCAGGCAAACACGGTGCTTTTAAAGTTTTGGGTCTTCTCCATTTAACTATACCGCCTTTAATAAAATGCTAACTTTCATTATAGAGGAAGGCCCGGCGAAATTCTACCGTGAATTTGACGGAAAACCACAAAAATTCAATATATCTGCCGAAAGGCATTCCAAAAAATGCGGCGTAAAAGCCAAATCCATGTTGATTTTACCAAGGAAATATAGTACAATAAAAGCAAACAGGGTTTTCTCTTTCAGAAAAAGCCCCAATTCAATCTGTTATTCTTTTGATTTATTCAATTAGAAGGAGTGTTTTAACATGAAGTTAGGCGTACTTACCAATGTTGTAGGCAACATGCCTCTTGAGGACGCACTGAAGTATTTCAAGTCCATGGGCATCCAGATGGTCGAAATCGGCTGCGGCGGCTATCCGGGCAAAGATCACTGCGATCCGGAAGTTCTGCTCCACGATGAAGCAAAGTATCAGGAGTTCTGCGATACCATCAAGAAGTATGATATGGAAGTCAGCGCATTCTCCTGCCACGGCAACCCGATCCACCCGAATAAGGAGCTGGCTGCGGCTTATGATAAGGACATGCGCAACGCAGTTCTGATGGCTGAAAAATACGGCCTGCATCAGATCAACTGCTTCTCCGGCTGCCCGGGCGATTGCGAGACCTCTCAGTATCCGAACTGGGTTGTATGCGCATGGCCGGACGATTTCGGTAAGATCCTCGAGTATCAGTGGAAGATTCTTGTCGATTACTGGAAGAATTTTGTAGCATTCGCAAAAGAGCACGGTGTCAACAAGATCGCTCTTGAAATGCACCAGGGCTTCTGTGTTTACAACACGGAGACGCTCCTCAAGCTCCGTGAGGCTGTGGGCCCGGAGATCGGCGCAAACTTTGACCCGTCCCACCTCATTTGGCAGGGCATGGATCCGGTTGCTGTTATCCGCGAGCTCGGCGGCGACGCAATCTTCCACGTACACGCAAAGGATACCCGTCTCGATAAGTACAACATGGCAAAGAACGGCGCGCTCGACACGAAGAGCTATGCAGACGAAGCACACCGCTCCTGGATCTTCCGCAGCGTCGGCTACGGCAACGATCTGCTCTATTGGAAGGACATCATCAGCGCTCTGCGCCTTGTCGGCTATGACTATGCCATCAGCATTGAACATGAGGATAGCCTCATGAGCCAGAACGAGGGCCTTATGAAGGCTGTTGAGACCCTGAAGTCCGCTATCATCTTCGAGCCGAAGATGACCGAGACCCGTTGGATCTGATTCCTTTCTGACAACACGTAAATAAAACCACGGCGCTTCGGCAGGGCAACCTGTCGGAGCGCCGCTTTTATGTTTTAACGGTTTGCTTTTTGTCCGTATGATACGCGCACAGCTTTAAAAACGGGAACAGCAAAGCGGCATAAAACCCTGCACAAACCGCCGTTTGCAGCAAAACAAGGGGAATACCCGAAAGCAAAATGCTTTTCAATAAAAACTGTGTTGCATTCGCGGCAAGCAGTGCAAAAAACGCCGGCATCACTGCACTTTTCAATAGCCCGATATGCACATCGGCGACTTTTAATAATCTTCGTACACTCAGCATCGCGTTGAAGATGGACGAGAAAAACAAAATTGCAATGTACGCCTGCATACCGGCAAACCGCATAAAAAGCAAAATCAAAAGCACACGCAGAAACGAATCCGAAAAGTTGTATTTCATGGAGTTCAGCTGCTCGTCAAGCCCCTTTAAAAGACTGTCCACCACGACATCCAGATATAAAAGCGGTACGAGCGGCGCCAAAATTTTGAGGTATGCCCCGGCTTCCCGGCTCTTATAAAACGCCTCGCCCCAGTCACTGCCGAAAACGAAGAAGATCCCCGCGCAGAAAATGCCGAACTGCAGGGCTGCGTGCACCGCGCGCTGCGTGATGTGCCGCACGGCCCTGCGGTGCGAAAGCTCAAATTCCCGTGCCGTTTTCGGGATGAGCAAAGACGCGAACGACGTCAAAAACGAAGACGGAAAGTACAGCATCGGCATTGCCATGCCCTGCAATAAACCGTAGGCGGACATGGAAGCCGCACGACTGAGCCCGTAACGCCCGAGCTCGCGCGGGATGAGCAGATTTTCCGCCGTTGAAAGCAAGCTGCGCGCCGCGCTCGAAAGCGTGCACGGCACCGCAATGTGGAACATCCCGTGCAGAACGCCCGTCGCCTGCTCTTTTTCTTTCGGCGTGTTGCGCTTTAAGCTGCGGCGGTAAATGAGGAACCCCGCCAAAAACGAAACGGCTTCTCCGAATGTTGAAGCAATCATCGCCGCAAAGCACGCGGCTTCTATGCTCTGCGGCGCAAAATACCAGAACAGCATAACGGCGGAGAAAATCGTCAGCACCTGTTCCACCGCATCACTCCATGAGGTGGAAAGCGATTCGTCCACTGCTAAAAAATATCCCTTCATGCACGTGCACTGCGACATAAACGGCAGCCCCAGCGCCAAAATGCGCAGAGACGGCGCCGCGCCGGCGTTGCCCAAAATATGCGCGGCGGCAAAATCCGAAAAGCACAGCAGCAAAACCGCAATGGTACAGCTCACCGTCAGGCAGAACAAAAAGCACTGCGTCACCACGCTGCGCACCGTGCAGCGGTGGTTCGCCGCAATGGCTGCCGTCACCATGCGCGTCACGGCCAAGCTGATGCCGGAAGTGGAAAGCGTGATGGCGAGCAGGAACACGGAGAAGATGAGCTGGTAAAGCCCCATGCCCTCCGCACCGATTTTGCCCGATAAATACGCACGGTAGCCGATATTCGTAATGCGGAAAAACAGTGAAAATGCCGTTAAAGCGATGCCTTGCAGCAGAAATTTGCGTTTTGTCATGATTGTCGCAGGGCCTCCTATTGCAAGTTTTCCGGGCGCGTTGTATAATCAGCTTATATGAGAAATGTATAGATAATTTTCTGCATTTTATAAAAAGAGAACAGGAGTTAAAAAGTATGACAGATCAGGTAAACGCAGACTGGACCGAATTACAGGTCACTATTCCCGCGGCGGATACGGACCGCGCGGGCGACATTGCGCAGATGGTCGTGCCCTACGGCATTTATATTGAAGACTATTCGCATTTAGAAGAGGAAGCGATGGAAATCGCGCATATCGACCTCATTGACGAAGACCTTCTTAAAAAAGACCGAACCAAAAGCATCATCCATGTGTATATCAGCCCGGAGGAAAACCCGGCGGAAGCCATTTCTTTCCTCAAAGAGCGTTTTGAAGCCGTCGGCATTGAGAACACCATCACCGCCGCCAACTGTGCGGAGGAGGATTGGATCAACAACTGGAAAAAGTATTTTAAGCCCATCCCCGTCGGCAACCGCTTGCTTGTGCGCCCCATGTGGGAGGACGAGTACGAAGCAGGTGACCGCGTCGTGCTGCATCTGGAGCCGGGTCTCGCGTTCGGTACCGGCACGCATGAAACGACCCGCCTTTGCATGGAGCTGCTCGAAAAGTATGTAAAGCCGGGCGATACCATGCTTGATATGGGCTGCGGCAGCGGTATTTTGTCCGTCGCCGGTCTGCTGCTCGGCGCAGGCAGCGCCGTTGGCGTCGATATTGATGCTCTCGCCGTCAAGACCGCCGTCGCAAACGCAGAGATCAACCACGTCGGCGATAAGTTCACCGGCATCTGCGGCAATCTGGCAGATAAGGTTACCGGCACATTCGATGTCGTTGTCGCGAATATCGTCGCAGACGTCGTGATTCTGCTCACAAAAGATGCTCCACGCTTTATGAAGCTCGATACCGTCTATATCATGAGCGGCATCATTGATACCAGAGAAGACGATGTTTTGGCGTGCCTCGCGGATAAATTCGAGATCATCGACCGCAAAGAGGAAAAAGGCTGGGTTGCACTTGCAGCAAAGCTAAAGTAAACATAGCGAAGCGACAAACAAAGTCTTTGGTCAAGTTTTTTCCAGAAAACTTGCGGGTTATCAGGGTAGAGCCCTGATTCGTCGTCCGCAGACGACGAAATCCTTTTGCCTACATTAGGACTAGGAAGGTAGGCTAAACAGTCCGGTGGACTGTTTAGCCGCAGGAAACCCAGTCAATGGGGTTTCTGAACGACTCGTAGAAATGAGTCGTTAGAAAATATAAATAAGCACTAAAAAGATTCGGGGGGATTATCATGACAGCAGAATTCCACAAGGCAAACCGTCAGCGCCTGTACGCCGAAATGAAAGACGGCAGCGCAGCCGTGTTCTTTTCCGGCAGCGCACCGCGTCAGAGCGCCGATGCGTACTATACATTCTTCACAAACCGCAATTTCCTGTATTTAACGGGCATTAAATTCGCGGGGTTTGTGTTGGTCGCCACAAAAATCGGCGGCAATGTGCAGGAATCCATCTATATCCTCCCGCCGGATCTCATGAAAGAGCGCTGGACGGGCCGCAGACCGAAAGCCGATGAAGTTATGGCGCAGTCCGGAATCACGGATATCCGCTTCGTTGAGAACTTTGAAAACGATATCCACCGTGTTTTGAACAGCGGCAACGTGCAGCACGTCTACCTCGACCTCTACCGCCATACGCCGGACGAGGGCTTAGATGAAGCCCACCGCTTCGCGCAGACCATTAAGACCGGCTACCCGTTCCTCACGGTTGAAAATATCCTGCCTATCTTAAAGCGCCTGCGTACCCTGAAGGCTCCGTGCGAGATTGACGCCATGCGTCGCGCCATGACCGTTACGCGCGAAGGCATTCTGCGCATGATGCGCGCTTCGCACCCCGGCATGTATGAGTACGAGTATAAAGCCGAGTTCGACTACGCCCTCACCAGCGCCGGCGTGCTTGAGCCCGCGTTCCACTCCATCATTTCCGCCGGCGAAAACAACTTCTGCATCCATTACGACAGCTACATGGGACAAGCCAAGGACGGCGATATGATCTTGAATGACGTTGGCGCGCAGTGGGATGGCGAGTGCAACGATGTCTCCCGTGGCTGGCCGTGCAACGGCAAATACTCGAAAGAGCAGCGCATGCTGTATGAGTGTGCCCTCAATACGTCGAACTACATGTTCTCCACCATCAAGCCCGGTATGCTCATGGACGATGTGGATAAGACCGCCCGCCGCTATTGCTGTGAGCAGCTGAAAAAGATTGGTCTGCTGTCCTCTTACGATGAGATTGGCAAATACATGTGGCACGGCGGTGCGCACCATGTCGGCTACGACGTGCACGATGTTGTCGATGCACTCGGCAAGCCCATCGCGCCGAATATGGTCTTCTGCGTTGATATCGGCATTTACGCCGAAGATCTCGGCATCGGCTTCCGCGTGGAGGATAACTGCCTTGTCACGCCGACCGGCGCAGAGAACCTCTCTGCGTCCGTGCCGCGCACCATCGAAGACATCGAGGCCGTCATGGCAAGATAACGGGAGAAATTTCAATGAAACTGATTTTGCCGGAACAAATTACAGCGACGCAGTATGCGGCATATCTTAAAGACTGGGGCGCGGAGCGCATCGTACCCATCGCGTCCGCAAATCCGAAAAATCTGCCGTTTGAGGAATGGCGGCGTGAAAGCATCCAAAAGCGCACTCGTGTCCCCGAGGGCTTTGTGAATGAAACGCTTTATTTTCTCACCGATGACAACGAAACAAAACTCTTCGGCGCCGTGGACATCCGCCACGAGCTGAACGACTACCTCAGGCTGTTCGGCGGTCACATCGGCTACGGCATTGTGCCGAGTGAGCGCCGCCACGGGTATGCCAAAATCCAGCTTGCGCTCGCGCTGCCCATTGCGCGTTCAATCGGCATCAAAAAGGTACTCATCACCTGCAATGATACAAACACCGGATCGGCGAAAACGATTGAAAGCGCCGGCGGCGTACTCGAAAACAAAGTGCTGGAAGAAGGCATCCTCACGCGCCGGTACTGGGTGCCCTGCGCAGACGATTTTGAAAGAAAGAAGTGAAAAACATGACAAATTTTAGCAAGCTCGTTTTGAAAATGACAGAGTACGAGGGCGGCTGTGTCGAGCGCGTCAACCACTTTTTGAAGGTGTTCGCGTTCGCAAAGACCATCGCGGAGGGCGAAGACGTGGACGATGCGACAAAAGAAATTTTGGAAGCCGCTGCCATTACGCACGACATCGGCATCCGTGTGTGCTTTGAAAAATACGGCAACTGCAACGGCCCTCACCAGGAGGTGGAAGGCCCGCCCATCGCACTCGAAATGCTGCCCGCGTGCGGCTATACCCATGAGCAGACAGAGCGCATCTGCTACCTCATCGGCCACCACCACACGTACACGAACATCAACGGCATCGATTATCAAATTCTCGTTGAAGCCGATTTCCTCGTAAACATTTTCGAGAGCGGCATGACCCATGAAGCCGCCGAAAAGGTGTACGAGAACATCTTCCGCACAAAGACCGGCAAGCAGCTTTTAAAAGACCTGTTCTTGTAAATTGCACATAAAATCAAAAATTAGAATATTGACATTTATAAGAAATAACCTTACAATTAACATTGCAAGGTTATTTTTTACTTGTCAAATTTTTAAGGAGTTGTGATATATGGCAAGAAATTTCATGTGCACCAAAACAGACCCGGTCGTCGAGACCAAAGCCGGTAAGCTGCGTGGTTTTCAGCTTGACGGCACATATGTGTTCCACGGCGTAAAATACGCCGATGCAAAGCGTTTCCACCAGCCGACCCCGGTAGAGCCGTGGGAGGGCATCAAAAACGCGCTGGCTTACGGCTACGTGTGCCCCATGCTGCAGCAGGATCAGCCCAGCAACGAGCTGATGGTGCCGCACCGCTATTGGCCGCTCGATGAGAACTGCCAGTACCTCAATATCTGGACGCAGCATCTTGACCCGAACGCCAAAAAGCCCGTGCTCGTTTGGCTGCACGGCGGCGGATTCGCGGCGGGCTCCTCCATTGAGCACATCGCCTACGAGGGCGAAAACATGAGCAAATACGGCGATGTCGTCGTCATTTCACTCAACCACCGCCTCAATATCCTCGGCTATCTCGACCTTTCCCCGTTCGGCGAGGAATATAAGAATTCCGGCAACGCCGGCAACGCCGATATGGTCGCAGCTTTGCAGTGGATTCACGAAAATATCGCAAACTTCGGCGGCGACCCGGAAAACGTCACGCTGTTCGGCCAGTCCGGCGGCGGTATGAAGGTCTGGACGCTGATGCAGACCCCTGCGGCGGACGGCCTGTTCCATAAGGGCGTCGTGCAGAGCGGCTGCATCGATCACTTCGTCTCCGGCAATTCCACGGAGCAGAACGGCAAAGCCATCGTCACGGCGCTTCTGGCAGAATTGAAGCTCGATGATGTCAAAGCACTGGAGACCATCCCGTACGCACAGCTCGCGGCGGCGTACAACAAGGTCGCGCCGGAGGTCGCAAAAACGGGCGCATACGTCGGCGGCAACCCGCTTGCAAACGATTGGTACCTCGGCGATCCGCTCGAGGTCGGTTTCACGGAGCACGCAAAAACCATCCCGGTCATGGTTGGCACCGTGCTCGGCGAGTTCTCGTTCATGCCGGCATTAAGCGAAGAGGAAAAGGCCGATGCTGCACTCATCGATTCTATGATCGAAAAACGCTACGGCGCAGAGGGCAAAAAGCTCAAGGAGATGTTCGCCGAGGTTTACCCGGATAAGGACGTCAGCGACGTGCTGTTCATGGATTCCATCTTCCGTGCGCCGTCTACTGATTTCATCTTGAAAAAAGCACAGCACCCGGAAAGCGGCACATATTCGTATATGATGACCTACACCTTCCCGTATGACGGTGGGCATATCGCGTGGCATTGCAGCGAGATCCCGTTTGTGTTCCATAACACGAGCCTCGTCGCCGCGTATAACGAGCCCGGCGTGACCGACTTGCTCGAAAAGCAGATGTGCGACGCGTGGCTCAACTTCGCGCGTGACGGCAAACCGTCCAGCGAAGACCTGCCGGAGTGGCCGGCTTGCACCGCAGACGACGAAGCGACCATGATTTTCGACAAAAAGTGTGAAGTCAGACATAACTACGACCACGAGCTTGTTGCGCTGCATAAAAAATTGGCCCCCTCGCCGTGGAGCCATAACGATGACGAGGAAGAGCAGCAGATCCAGCACTAAGCGCTTCGCATTTGCTTGTGAAAGCGAACGAATAAAGGCTTTGATTTAAATTTTCTTCGAGAAAACTTGAGGGGACTTGGGGCACTGCCCCAAGTCCCCTCTGCTTTTGAAAAGGCGGGCGAAATTTTTAGTGTCGCTACGCTATGTTCCCCGCAAGCTTCTTTTTTTGCGCAGCAAAAAAGCCGAACACAACTTCTGTGCTCGGCTCATTTTGCGTTCAGTTAAATTACAGGTTAGCCTTCAGCCATGCAATGTCTTCAGCAAGGCAAGCTACGCGATCCTGCGGATCGTTGTAGCTGGCTTCACGCTCAACAACGTAAATGACGTTGTCGCACTGTGCGTCGGCAGCTGCCTTAACAGCCTTCCAGTCCACAATGCCCTGGCCCTGCGGCACGTTCAGCTTGTCGTGCTCTTCCTTCATCTTGAGGAACTCCGGCGGGAAGATCGGCTTGCCGTCAGCGTCTTTCTCAAACTTGAAGCGCGGGGTGGTGTCGTGGCGGGACTGCGGCTTGTTTGCGCCGATAACGCCGCTGTTTTCCTTAATGTGGATGCTTGCAATGCGGCCTGCGTGGCTGTTGATGAAGTCTACCGGGTTTACGCCTGCTGCGCTGCACCAGCCGCAGTCAAGCTGGAAAGCCGTAACTTCCGGGTCACATGCATCGATGAGCCAGTCATAAAGATACTTGCCCTCGTCCACATAGAACTCGTCGGTGTGGTTGTGGTAGCCGATCTTGATGCCGTACTGCTTCGCAATGTTGCCGAGGCGGTTGAGATCTGCTGCAACTTCTTCAGCTTCTGCCTTGTTGCAGAAATTTGTCGCCGGGCAGATGACGAGCTTTGCGCCCAGCTCCGCGAAGTAGGGGAGAACGCCTTCAATCTGATCCAGACCGACGTGAGCGGAATCGACCTTCAAATTGTTCTCTGCGAGAACCTTCTTCATTTCTTCAACCGGCACTTCCGTGAAGTCTGCAGTGAACTCTGCGCCTGCAAAACCAAGCTTTGCAATGGTCTTCAGCTTCTCAATCGGGCTAATCGGCTCGGAAATCAGGGAATAAACCTGAACATTGATATTTTCCATGGGGAAAACCACCTTTCTGAAAATTATAACGTTTGCGGAAACTCCGCCTTAAAAAATGTGCGGCGACACGAAATGCCGCCGCACACAAAATGTACTGATTAAAATTAGTCGAAGTAAACAGGCTTGCCGGTTCTGTTGGACTCATAGATCGCATCGAGGATTCTCGTGACGACATAAGCCTGATCAGCCGTAACAAACAGCTCGCCTTCGCCCTTCAGAGCCTTGACCCAGATCTCAGCTTCCTTGGACTTCGGTGCCGGACCCTGAGAGAAGCCCGGGATGAAACCTCTGACCTTGTTGCCAACCCAAGAAATGGTCGGGTACTCAGCAACAACATGGTTCAGACGGACACGGCCTTCCTTCGTATCGAGGCCGCCCTCGGTACCAGCCAGCATCGTGTAAGCTTCGCCGTTTGCAGCGTAGTCTTCAGCCATGTTGATAGCCCAAGCAGCGCGCAGAACAATCGTAGCGCCGTTCTTCATCTTGATGAAGCCAACAGCGGAGTCTTCAACGTCGTAGGTCTCGTTGTTCCAGGTATCGAACTCACCGCGGTAGTTGACCTGACCCTGATGCTTAGCATCGAGCGTGTGGCCGAGCTTCTCGAAGGAAGTGCCGCAAACATAGTCAACATCGTAGTTGTTCATGAGGAACAGCGTGAGGTCAAGAGCATGCGTACCGATGTCGATCAGCGGACCGCCGCCCTGCTTTGCCTTATCCGTGAACACGCCCCAGGTCGGAACGCCACGGCGGCGGAGGTATGTAGCCTCTGCATAGTAAACATCGCCAAGAGCGCCGGAATCGACAACCTTCTTAGCAACCTGGTTCTCCGGGAAGTGACGATACTGATAGCCGATCGTCAGCATCTTGCCGGTTCTGTCTCTTGCTTCAAGCATCTTCTTAGCGTCAGCCGGGGTAGCAGCCATCGGCTTCTCCGCACAGACCGGCTTTGCCGCCCCCAGAAGCGGTATTGCGGCTGCTCGCACAGAACGTGCTTGCCAGCCTCAAGAGCAGCAACGGTGATCTCGCAGTGTGCAACGTTCGGGGTCAGAACGTGAACAGCGTCGATCGTCGGGTCTGCCAGAAGCTCATGATAATCGGTGTAAACCTTAGCGTCCGGGGTGCCGTACTCTTTAGCGGCCTTTTCTGCTCTCTCAAGAATGAGGTCGCAGAATGCGCACATATCTACGCCTTCCTGCTGGGCCATGCCCGGGAAGTGCTTGCCGTTTGCAATACCGCCGCAGCCGATAAAGCCAACTCTTACATTTGCCATTGGAATTCTCCTCCTAAATTTACGCCGAAGTCCATACGGACTCCTAACGATTTATTTCTGCTTGTATTTTAGACCATTCCAAAGCAAATGTAAAGCCCTTTTTGTGAAAAAAGCGGATTTGCACAAGCTTTTTCTATTTTGCTTGTATCATTTGCATAAAAACTTTTGCTTTGTTGCCTGCGCGTCCAAAAATCAGCCGTGCATTTCATAAAAAAGAGCAAAAAAAGAGGCACACCGCAAAAAATACGGTGTGCCCTAAAGTATTCTTACAACATTCTGCTTATAAAAACACAGTTAAAACCGTGTAAAACACGTATGCCGATTTGATATAGCGCTACGCAAAGCAGAAAAATCAGTACTGTCTGCCCCAGTAGACCATGTGCTTTGCCGGCTTGCCGCAGCAAACGCAAACATCAGAGAGGTGCTCTTCCTTAAACGGAATGCAACGGGACTTCACGCCACCGGTCGCGTCCTTCAGCTTGTCCTCGCACGCGCTGTCGCCGCACCACATGGCCTTGATGAAGCCGGGCTTGTTTTCCGCAATGTCGAGGAACTCCTCATACGTCGTCGCCGTGAAGGTCTTCTCTTCAAGGTTCTTCAGCGCACGCTCGTAAAGACCGTCATGCACAGCCTGCAGTGCCTTTTCAATCTCGCCCTCAAGGTTATCGAGCGAAACGAAAATCTTCTCTCTCGTGTCGCGGCGGACGAGCACGCACTGGTTCTGCTCAATATCCTTCGGACCGATCTCCAAACGCAGCGGCACACCCTGCATCTCATACTGGCTGAACTTCCAGCCGGGGGAGTTGTCGGTGTCGTCCAGCTTCACGCGGAACTTCGTCTTCAGGGATTCATACAGCGCGTTTGCCTTGTCGAGCACGCCGGGCTTATGCTGTGCAATCGGGATGATTGCCAGCTGGATCGGCGCGACCTTCGGCGGCAGTACAAGACCGTTGTCGTCGCCGTGTACCATGATGATGGCGCCGATCATGCGGGTGGAAACGCCCCAGGAGGTCTGGTACGGGTGCTGCAGGGTATTGTCGCGGCCCGTGAACGTAATGCCGAAGTTCTTTGCCCAGCCGTCGCCGAAGTAGTGGCTCGTGCCGCCCTGCAAAGCAACGCCGTTGTGCATCATCGGCTCAATGGTGTAGGTCGCTACAGCGCCCGCAAACTTTTCTTTCTCGGTCTTCTGGCCGGTCACAGCCGGAATGGCGAGCACGTTCTTGTAGAACTCCTCGTAGGTGTGCAGCATGCGCATGGTCTCTTCCATGGCCTCTTCTGCGGTTTCGTGCATGGTGTGGCCTTCCTGCCACAGGAACTCGGAGGAGCGCAGGAACGGACGCGTCGTTTTCTCCCAGCGCACAACGGAGCACCACTGGTTGTAGAGCTTCGGCAGGTCGCGGTAAGAGTTGATGATCTTCTGGTAATGCTCGCAGAAGAGAATCTCACTCGTCGGGCGTACGCACAGGCGCTCACTCAGCTTCTCACTGCCGCCTTCCGTTACCCAGGCTACTTCAGGCGCAAAGCCCTTTACGTGGTCTTTTTCCTTCTGCAGGAGGGATTCCGGGATGAACAGCGGCATGTAAACGTTCTGGTGACCCGTCGTCTTAAAGCGATCGTCCAGTTCATGCTGAATGTTTTCCCAGATCGCGTAGCCGTACGGCTCGATGATCATGCAGCCTTTTACGCTGGAGTAATCCATCAGCTCGGCTTTTTTAACAATATCGGTGTACCATTTGGAAAAGTCAACGTCCATGGAAGTGATGTCGTTGACCATCTTCTTCTGATTCGCCAAGAAATTCAGTCCTTTCACGATTCGTGCGGCAAACGCTGTGCCGCCGGGCCCAAAGCGGGCATATTGTTTCTTATTATACAGGGAATTTTCCTGAAAAGCAAGAGCGGCAGCCATCTTTATGCGGGCCGCCTAAGATTTTATTTAAAAAACAGAAAAGAAGGTTCGTTTCTTCTTTCCTTGTACGATTCGGTGCAATTTGTACCAAAGATACTTATACATAAATAATCGAAAGTTAACTTAAGCTAATTTACAGAAACAGAGTACCAACAAAACAGCTGTCCATCGGAATAAATTAAATCAGAGAAAAAACACCGGGAACAGCCAGAAAGCCGCTCCCGGTGTTTTCATATCGTTTTGCACAAGGCGAAAAATTTCACGCAGAGCGCAAAAATTACTGACCCTGATGTTCTTCGATGAACTGAACGATTTCGCCAACCGTCTTGAGGTTTTCAACTTCCGTATCCGGAATTTCTACGTTGAAAGCATCTTCGATGGACATGACAAGATCAACAACAGCAAGGGAATCTGCGTCCAGATCCTCAACCAGGTTGGAATCCTCGGTGATCTCGGAGGGATCTACGCTGAGCTCCTCAGCAATAATATCGATAACTTTCTCCAGAACCATTTAATTTTCCTCCTATCGTGTAGTATTTGTCAAGTACTGCACCGTCTGCCGTATGGACAAAACGCCGCAGGCATGATACAATCGGGGTGTACTTCACATACATTGTATGGATGCACGGCTTATTTGTCAATAGCAATTCCGCATTCCGTGCTAAATTTTTCTGTTTTTAAAGGAGAGCCTTAAAATGCAGCTTCGCCGTTTTGCCGTCATCGGGCACCCCATCGGGCACACGATGTCGCCGTTTATCCATGATCGCCTCTTCTCCCTCACAGGCCATAAGCCGGAATATTCCGTGCTGGATGTACCGTCCCTTACACAGGCGCTGCCCGCATTGCGCACGCTCGACGGCTTCAATATCACCATCCCCCACAAAAGCGACATCATTCCCCTGCTCGACGATATCGACGAAAAAGCGAAGCTTTTCGGATCCGTCAACACCGTGCGTGTCGAAGACGGCAAAATGACCGGCTACACAACGGACGGTGTCGGCTGCAAAAAGGCCCTTGCGCGCTATGGGCTCGATTTTAACGGCGCGCTCCTTCTGCTCGGCCGCGGCGGCGCGGCGCGTGCCATCGCATTTGAAGCCGTGCTCACGGCCGATGCACCGCATCTTGATATCGTCTGCCGCGAAAGCTCGCTCGAAAAAGCACAGGTGCTCAGCGATGAACTCGCAGAGCTCTGCCGCACGCGCAGCAAAACCGGCGTATTCCGCGTGCTGTCTTATGACGAGCTCGCCAAGGAAACCGAGCACTACGATCTCGTGCTCAACACCACAAGCCTCGGTATGTACCCCAAAACCGGTGTCAGTGCTGTCGGGGAAGACGTGCTCTCCCGCTGCAAAGCCGCGTTCGACGCCGTCTATAACCCCGGCAAAACGAAATTTTTAAAGCTTGCCGCAAACTGCGGACTCAAAACTGTCGGCGGCATGGGCATGCTCGTCTGTCAGGCGGTCGCCGCGCACGAGCTCTGGTACGGCGCGTCGTTTAAGGACAGCGATATCGAACAGCTCATCTGCGATGCGGAAGCGGAAACGGCACGGCTTTTCCGCGCATAACGAACCGAAAGAAACGGGGAACGGGAAATGGACAAAAAAGTAAAAGGTGAAATCATAAAATCGGGCAATATCGTTTTAAGCGGCTTCATGGGCAGCGGCAAGACCACGGTCGGCCGTCGCTTGGCCGCCGCGCTCGATATGCAGTTTGTCGATATGGACTTGTACATAGAAAAGAAGACCGGCATGACGGTCAAGGAGATTTTCGCAGAATACGGCGAGCTGCATTTTCGCGCGCTCGAGACCGAGACCGTAAAGGAGCTTGCGCAAAGTAATCATTTCGTCATCGCCACGGGCGGCGGCACGCTGATGCAGCCGCAGAACGTAGAGGGCTTCCATCAAGGCGGCGGTACCATCTATTATCTCGACGTACCGCTGGCCGCCTTGCAGGAGCGCCTCAAAAATGATAAACGCCGCCCGCTTCTGCAGACGCCGGACCGCCGCGCGGTGATTGAGCGCCTTTTAAACGAGCGCCGCCCGAAATACCTCGCAAGCGCGGACGTCATCGTCGACGCCGGCGCGCCCACGGTTGTTGTTGTAGAGCGCATTTGCGCCCTGCGCGGCGAGCCCATTGAAAAAGCGAAGCGCAAAAAGCCGGGAAATACCTCCGAAAAGGAGCGGCCTCAAAAGAAGCGCTTCCGCAGAAGAAGACGCAAAAAAGGAACTTCTCCCGGAACACCGCAAGAAAACTCTTGACAAAGCGCCCGCGCGGCGGTATGATTTTAACACGGCGATGCAGGATAGATAAAGCAAACCTGCAAATCGCAAAGCAAGAGTCACATATAGGATGGTTCAAACTATGCAGTCCGTTTTATTCACAAGACGATTTACAAAGTATTTTAGCGCACGATTTTATACCGTGTGCTTTTCGTCGTATGTGAATATACCGGGCAACGCTTGAAAACGCGCGGAAAATTTCTGCGCGGAGGAATTTGAAGTATTCTGAGCAGTATAAAACCAAGCGGAGCCAATGGGCTTCGCTTTTTTTGTGCCGAGAGCGGCAGCGGGGCACGGCTCCTATAAAAGAAAGGTAAGGGAAAAAACATGATCATCGTACTCAAAGCCAACCGCAGTGAAGAACAGGTCAAAAATTTCATTTCGAATCTCACCGACCGTTATGACGTCAGTGTTAACACATGGGTCGGCACACATTCCACCGTGCTCGGCCTTATCGGCGATACCGCTGCGGTAGACAGCGAGTACATCGCCGCACAGGATATTGTAGAAAGCGTCAAGCGCGTGCAGGAGCCGTATAAAAAAGCAAACCGTAAGTTCCATCCGGAAGATACGGTCATCAAGCTTCCTACCGGTCAGGTGATCGGCGACGGTTCCCTTGCGCTCATCGCGGGTCCGTGCTCCGTCGAAAGCGAAGCGCAGATCTGCTGTGTCGCAGAGCGCGTCAAGGCCGCAGGCGCTACGTTCCTGCGCGGCGGCGCATTCAAGCCCCGCACCTCGCCGTATGCGTTCCAGGGCCTTAAGGCAGAGGGCCTCGAGCTCCTCAAAAAGGCCAAGGAAAGAACCGGCCTGCCCATCGTCACCGAGATTATGAGCATCGGCCACCTCGACCTCTTTGAGGACGTCGATGTCATTCAGGTCGGCGCAAGAAACATGCAGAACTTCGAGCTTTTAAAGGAGCTGGGTCACGTGCATAAGCCGATTCTTTTAAAGCGCGGCCTTGCCAACACCATCGAAGAACTTCTCATGAGTGCCGAGTATATCATGGCGGGCGGCAACGAGCAGGTCATCCTGTGCGAGCGCGGCATCCGCACGTATGAGACATTCACCCGCAATACGCTCGATATTTCCGCTGTGCCGATCTTAAAGCGCCTTTCCCACCTGCCCGTCATCGTAGATCCCAGCCATGCCAGCGGCATCAACTGGCTTGTCGAGCCGCCGCCCCAGCGCGCGGCCGGAACCGCCGA
>OBYM01000543.1_pt1 | contig 20431 bp, 9 predicted proteins | sample 1538191 | NCBI WGS metagenome assembly OBYM01 (sample SAMEA2580165, study PRJEB22360) | human gut metagenome | biome: human gut; feature: human-associated habitat; material: faeces | place: Denmark | collected 2008/2010 | reverse complement strand
ACTCAGCCAGCGACAGCTATCTCGGTTTCTGGGTTGATAGTGGTTACTACACCGATGCAATCCAGGGCGGCACAGTAGGGGCGAACATTGCCGCGGCACTGGAAACTCTGAAAGAGGAAATTGCCGGCATGGAATATGATCCCAATGGAGCACAGATATTTCCCTTGCAGGGGTACACGAATCCAAACATGTCCAGCCACTACGGCCCTCGCGACTTCCCTTCTGATCCTTGGCACACTGGCGTGGACTTTGCGGCACCAACCGGGACACCGATTCTTTCGGCCTGCGATGGTATTGTGCTTTTCAGAGCACAAATGCCAAACGGTTTTGGCAATTACATAGTTGTGTACCATGGCAATTACAATGGTGAGGCAGTAGCAACAATGTATGCGCACATGTCCGCATTTGGGGACTATAAAGCCGGAGATCGTGTAAGTACCGGCGATGTTATTGGCTATGTAGGTTCATCTGGTTTGTCTACTGGTCCGCATCTTCACTTCCAGCTTCATGTTGGCGATACTGTACGCAACCCGGTAGACTTCTTCGAATTTCTCAGCTATCTGAGGCCATAAGAAAGGAGAGATATTTTTGGCAGATACACAGGTTAGGCGGGCAGTCTATGAAATTCCCGTGAATATTTTTGATGGCCCGTCAGCATTTGGTATTCCAGCACGCAACTGGATTGAAGCCTCTATTTTCAGCTTTATCCCTGGTGCGCTTTTCTGGAACTTTTTCAATTTTGGTGATATCAGCATCAAGATCATTTTGGTTTCAATCATCTGTATTCCTGTGGCGGTTATGTCACTTATCGGATACAATGGTGAGTCCCTGACACAGTTTCTGCGCACATACCTGCGTTTCCGGAAAAATCGTCGGATCTTGGAATATAGGATCGAAGACGAAGACGATGGAGAGGTAAGAGGCCCTTTTGACGCTCTGGAAAAGGAGATCAACGAGGTACAGGCTCTCTTGAAGGACACCAATGACAAGGCTCTGAAGAAAGAGCTGAAAGAAAAGCTCAAGGGTTTGCAAAAGGAGCTGAAGGCTGAAAAAGCCAAGCATCTGAAGGAAGCAAAAGAAGAGGAAAAGCAGGTTGCGGATGCTCTTGCCGCCAAGAAAAAGGAGGAAGAGGAACACGCTGATGCTCTTGCAGAAGAAGAAATACAGCGACGGATTGAGGCTGGTGAAAGCCTTGATAAGAAGCAGCGCAAAGCCATTCAGGAAGAATTTCGCAAAAAGTATGTTCTTTCCATTCCAAAGGCGCCTGAAAAAGATGATGGTATTCAGCGCAATATTTCTTCTCAGGAGTATCTTCCCATTGACCGGATTGAAGATCGCTGCATCATCACTAAGGGCGGTCGTTTTATCCGGATTCTCGGAGTCGTACCAGTCAACTTCCCGATGATGGCTGCCGAACAGCAGAACTATATTATCAATCAGTTTGGCCTGCTCCTGCGAACCTGCCCGGTAAATATCCAGCTCAAAACCATGGCCAAGAGTGCCGATGTGGAGGGCTTTATTGAGGCAATGCAGGAGCGAATGGCCACCGAGCCGAACGAGAAGTGCCGTGCTTTGATGCAGGACTACATCAACACTCTGCGCTCCAATGCTACCCGAAACGGCGTTACCCGACAATTTTTCCTGATCCTCGAATATGATGAGGAACAGGCAACTCGGAATACTACAGACAAACAGCGCAAGCTGGCGCTTGAAAATGCAGTAACACGAGCCAAACAACAACTAAAAACGTGCGGCAATGTTGTCTATGAATTTGAGGATGAGCAGGAAGAAGTGGACTTCATCTACAATGCATTGTTCTCTCAGCTGGAACGATTTAATGCGTTTGGGATGAAGTACAGCGATAAGGTGGATTATACCTATAACCAGGCTGCTGCCTATCCGAATCGGAAGCTCACCGCTGCGGACTTCATAGCGCCGTTGCATATTGACATGACCAACAGTAAGTATGTCGTTGTTGATGGTGTGTACTACGGGTACATGTACATTCCATCCAATGGGTATCGGTCTCTGGTGTATGGTTCCTGGCTGTTTGGCCCAATCAATGCCGGCGGCGGTATTGACATAGACATCTTTATTTCCAGAGGAGATCGGGATAAAGTACGCTCGGCCAGCCGCCGGCAAATCAATCTTTCTTCCGGTATGATGCATGGACAAAATTCAAACACAGATTCTTTTGACCAGTTGAAACGGAAGGCCGATTCCGCAAACTATATCAAAAACGGTTTGTCTCAAGGACAAGACTTTTTTACTGTGACAACAATTGTCACAGTCATTGCTATGAGCGAAAATGCCCTCTTTGACCGGATGCGGGAACTGTCTCAAATATTTGATGATATGGACATGAAATGCGTGGCAGCCAACTATCATCAGGAGGATGCTTTTCTTGGCACCCTGCCGCTTTGCAAAGTACCGGAAAGCATCTTTGCCTTGGGTCATCGTAATATGCTCACTTCCGGAGCTGCGTCTATCTATCCCTTTGCAAGCTATGAGCTGATGGATGACAATGGCATCTTGATGGGCCTCAATCTCTCCAATGGGTCCCTGGTGATGCCTGATGTGTTTGACACATCACGATATAAGAACCCCCACATGTTTATCGTTGGATCCAGTGGCGCCGGTAAAACCTACAATATGTTGGTACAGGCGCTGCATACCCGGCTGTCAGGAATCCAAACCTTCGTCATAGCGCCCCTCAAAGGCAGAGAGTTCCGGCGTAGTTGTGAGGCCATCGGCGGGCAGTTTATCCGTATTGCACCAGGATCTCCCCATAACATCAATATAATGGAGATTCGAAAAAATGATGAGAGATCTGCAATAGTCGCTCGGATTTTGGATAATGACGACGGCGAGGAAAGCATTCTCTCTGAAAAAATATCCTCACTGGAAACTCTATTTGAGATCATGGTGCCGGATATCACCAATGAGGAAGCACAGCTTCTGAACGGCCACATGGTTTCTACCTACCGGAAATTCGGAATTACCGATGACAACAGAAGCCTGATTGATCCAGATAATCCGGATAAATACCGGAAAATGCCGACGCTTCGTGATCTGTCAGAGGATATGGCCAAGGATGAACGGATGACCCGGATCCGAAACATCATGTCCAAGTATGTGACTGGCTCAGCCCGCAATTTTTCTGAGTCTACCAACATCTCCCTTGATAACAAATACACTGTTATCGACTTATCAGCATTTGAGAAAAACAAAAAGATGCTGCCTATTGCTATGTATATCGCTCTTGACCTTGTAAATGACAAGGTCAAGGAAGACCGGACAATCAATAAGAGAATTTTCATTGATGAGATCTGGAAACTGGTTGGTAAGGGCGCACCGGAGGCAGCCGCTCAATCTGTTCTGGAGATGTTCAAAACATTCAGAGGCCTGGGTTGCGGGGTTGTGGCCGTGACGCAAGAGCTGTCGGACTTCTTCGCACTGGATAACGGTTCCTATGCTCAGGCAATCCTTAATGCCTGTTCGCTTGGTATGGTTATGGCTCCCGAGCCGGTCGCTCTCAACCTGCTGCGGAACAGCCTCAGTTTGGAACAAAATGAAATCGAAATGATCCAAGGACTGGAGCGTGGACAGGCTCTCCTGATTGGCAACGGTTCCAGCGTTGCGATCAAAATTATTGCTTCGCGTTTGGAACATGAGTTGATTACCACTGATACTCACGAAACATACGCCATGGTGGAAGAACGAATGAAGGAAATGGCCGATGAACTCGATTCATCTGCAGAGCCTTCAGAAGATCTGACTCCCGGTGAACTGATAACAGCTTCCCGGCGTGCGAGTCAAAATTTGGACAGCGTTGGCCACCGAAAGGTCAAACTGTAATCCCAAAGCGTACCCTTGCCGTTTCCATGCAAGGGCCGCTTTCCGCAGGCATATTCCATACAGAAAAATGCGGTATGTGCCTGCGGAAAACGGATTTACGCAAAAACCAGAATGTTTATGTAAACTTGCACGGTTTACATAAACATTTTTTTGCGCTTTGCGTAAAAGTCCTCCGTTTACATAAAACATTTTTCTGCCTTTTTCATGGTAGAAATATAGAAATTGAGAGGTGATTTTTATGATGGGCCTTCAAAAGTCGGGTGTAACCTATGATTACTTGGAGGAATTTGTTTTAGAATATGGTGCAGTTAGTGCGGAGCAGATTCTACGGCTGTATGAGGTAATGGGGGTAGCACCCAAAACCGCAAACCAGCATCTCAAGGTGTTCAAAAATTTCATCACACGTTGTCGCTATGATCGGAACACCAATATTTTTTACGCCAACGGCTACGGCAGGTACGATGAGATATCTCCATCTTTTGCGCATGAAATGGAGCTTTGCCTGTGGGTGGCTATCGAATTTGTAAGTAAAGTTGAGCTGCTCTTCCCTGTATCTCCACACTTGTCTCCTTCCAGGATCGCACTGATTTTGGAAGACCGGACATACGAGATCGTTTACTGCAGTCAGGACTCAGCGCCATTTTTGGACAATCTGCTTCGGGCTGTTCGGCTTCAGATGATCTATCAGGCAAACTCTGAGTATTTTTCCAAGGTAACAGAAACTGGAGATGCAAAGGTACTGGAAAGCGTAAAATATATTGTTCTCTTGGAGAATTTGGAGAGCGCAAGGCATATCCATGCAAAGAATGTAGCCTATTTTGTCACCTTGGATGAACAGAATATTTGCACTTTCTATGCTGCGGAAGATATTCGGAATGTCATGAGAACAGATGGGAGGGATCCCGATTGACTAAGAACACAAAGCCTAAAAAGCCTGATTCCCTGACAGACATTAAATCGCTTCCGGTATCCCTGGCAACTCCATATATCCAAGAGCTGGCCAAGCATACTATGCTGTACGATCGTAAGCTGGCAAAATTGCTGAAGCAGATGAACGATGCATACCAGAATTTTCGTGCAGACTCAGATTCTGCAGTTAACACTGCCACTGAAATCTACAACGCCATAGAGCTGAACTGCCTGACCAGCCGTGCAATTATGCAGGATCTTTGGCGGTCAATGCAAATGCGGGGCAGTTGGCAAGGCTGCCTTATACCTGATCCGGACATTTCAGATGGAATCAGCATTTCTTTCGATGAGAAAAGGCAGCATCTTCATATTGAGATGCCGCCCATACTTCCGGTTGACGGAACTATGGCAGCCTTCCTCCCGGGAAAGATTCGGTGCGCAATGGAGAAGTTTAGCCGTGAGTATCAGGAAACGCATAATGGCAAGATTCTTCGTCTCTCTCCGGCGTTTGTTGCTATCACGCATCACTATAACCGGAAGAAAAAGAATGCCTCCATCAGCATGACAGATTATGACAACACCGAATTTTCTGCTGTTCTTAACGCTTTGCATTTTACCAGAATTTTCAATGACGATCCCGCCAGTATCGTACTCATGCAATCGGCAGCATTTGGCAGACGTGATTATACCGAAGTGAATATCGTGCCTGTTTCGCGCAAAAATGAGCTGCTCCAGAGTATAGATTTTTCTCTCTACAGAAGAAAGACCACTGTTGAAAAAACGCAGGAAAAACATCGGCAGGAAACCTCAAAAAATGTCGATTTATGAGTACCTTTTTTTATTTTTATGAGTACCGAAATTAAAAAAGCAAAAATGAAGAAAAGGTATTCAAAACACTACCGATTTTTTCGGTTTTAAGCGGGTTTTCGGGCTATGGCACTGACCGGGTAGAGGAATTTCTTAATGATTGGAGTGAGATTATGAACGAGAGCAGGCAAGGGAAAATTCGCATTAGTTCGACAGCCTCTACAGCTTATCTAAAACTGATGGCAGATAACGGATGGGTCACAAAGCGCGCTTTAAGTTTGTGGCTCAAAAATTCCAGAAATCGAAACCAGGTATTAAAGAATCTGGAAACAGAAGGGTACATTCGGTCACTTCGGATAAACGACCGTGTCCAGGCAAAAAGGCGGCAATACCGTATGGCTGAAAAGGAAGGAAATGCAAAGGCGCCTGAATACCTTGCATCACTTCCCACAACAGTGCATGGAATCAGATACGCACTGCTGCCTAATGGACGGGATATTTTAACTCGGCTGAATCCGATACGATACGGGGGGGCCGGTGCCGGACAGGCGCCGGCCCCTATTATCTCAAATGAATTACAAATCTATCGGCAGTCTTTGTTTTCAGAAATTCGAGCAATGGGAGAACTTGCCGGCTTTTCTATTCACCCACAGCAGAAACCTGATATTACAGAGTTGAGTTTTCTGAATTTCGAAACGCCCGTAAGGGCAGCTCTATCAGCTTTGTCAGTGGAGCCGGGAAAATATGTCGGAGCGGAAAATGCGATCAACAACCAGCAGGTATTCCAATATTACGAGAAAGATTTTTCAACAAAGTTCTACACCGAGCAAAAAGACCTCAAGCAATACGTTTTCCACGAGACGCCTATCGGCTGTATCTATACCTCGCAAGAGATCAAGCAGCTGGCGAAATTGGAGGCGGAAAAAAGCAGAGGAAGGGGTGAGGAAATAGATAAGTTGATGTTCTCGCGTTTTTCGGGGATTTTCTTTTCTGGGAACGGACCATATATCCTCTACAATACCGAGCAAACCGCCCTGCGCCTACGTCAGAGCGGCGAACAAAGCGTTCGGATCTATACGGATTCCTGGGCTGCGAACATCTACAAGCGAAGCCTGAGTCTGATCCGTGAAGACGGATACGGGAACCAGATTGAAGAAGAACTTCCGGCAAAAACACGAGGAGCGATTCTGTTCGGTGACGATACGTTCCGGGCGGCGCTCCGGGTAGTGGAAAGCAGCCTGATCAGCGGCGCACAGATCTTCCAACGAAGAATGCCCAATGCTATCCAAGAAACGCAGTTTTTCAACACAGTAACTGTGCCGGACATCTTCTATCTGCCGGTCTGTAAGCAGGCAATCGACATGTTCGCCCTGATGGTATTTCCCCATTGGCAGGTGTATGTAAAGGACTTGACTTTGAATTTTCACGAGAAACTCAGCGCCCGGGGTGAGATGCCGAATCTGGTCCGGGATTTTATAGGAGAAGATGAAAACGCAGGGGTACTGGAAGATGGAAGCTATCTGATCACCATGATCTCACTTCATCTGGATGTGCTCAGGCAATTGCTTTCGGAGATGCCATTCTCTCGTGAACGGTATACCATAGCATTCATGGACTGGCAGAAGCCATTTTATGAAGGAATGATTGAGAATCTTCCAGAGAACATTCGGGAGCGTATCAAGCTCATGATCCTCCCCTCTCGTGAATTGGAAGAGTATGTCCACGATCAATATCAGAAAAACGGCTTAGTCCCCTACTGGGAGCTGTAGCCAAAATAGGAACAGGCCAATGCGCGCGCAATTTGCAATGGCCTGTTCTTTTTTGCAAGCAAAAGAATCGAGAGGAGTACACAATGAAAAATCCCAAAAGAACAGGGCCAATCCTGGATGAAGAAATCCAAGGCCTATTCAAGCCAATTCCAATTTCCCGCTCATTGAAGGCGGATTCGGAGGTGTATAAGTTTGCTCGTGATACCAAGGCAGACATCCAGGCGTTCAACCAAGCAATACGAGAAAAAACTGTTTATGGCTTGCTCTCGTCAACAGACCAATTCCTCCACAGAGGATTCGGCACACTGCATTTGTCGGAAATTTTTCTGAGTCGCAGCGCAAATGGGAACATCCAATTGATGACCAAGTGCAAATGCCGGTGCGGTAACTACTTAACTGTCCCGCTTAGAGAGGTTATCAACGGCAATGTGATGAGCTGTGGATGTATCACACCGATTCCCAAATCGGTTCTCAAAAGCACTACCGTGTATCAAAGCCAGAGTGTCAATAACTGGTCTACGACCGTCGATGGCATTCAGTGGCTGGGTAAGCGTTACACCTGGTTCGTGTCATTCCTTGATAATCCCAAGAATCCTCTCATGCGTTATGTGGAAACCGCTGAGGAGGCCCTTGCCATACGGCGGGCGGCGGAGGTTGATTACTATGGATCAAGTCCGATCGACCAATATTACGATCTGATGCTGAAGGAACTGAAGCAGATAGAGAGAATCTATCTGCAGAAGCATCCGCCAAAAGTTCAAGGGATTTCCTATCAAAAAACAACAGGAAAATGGGTTGCCCGGCTAAGCAACGAAAATAAAATCGTCTTCAATCAGTCCTTTCCTACACGAGAGGAAGCTGTGCAAGCCAGATATGACGCAGAAATTAAAACATACGGTCAACCCCTGATGCCCCAAAAATACTATTTTGAGAGGTGATATAAAACGAACTACAATGAAAAGCTGAAAATGCTTGAATCCAAGATCAATAAAACATACGCAGAGTATAAGCGCTGGTTCCAGATTGGAATACCAGCGCTTATTTACATTCTGGGCGTCCTCGCAACCGGCATTGATCGTTCAGAGCCAGGAATCAGCTTGAATCCGTTCAAGGGGATGGCAGCTTTATTCTCTGAATCCGGAAAGGCGCTCATAACTCTGCTGTTCTTGATCCCAATGCTCATTTTCCTCGTCTACAAAACGCGAAGCCTGTCCCGGGCAGGACAGTATCAGGATGAGCAAAGGAATTTCTGGTTTTCTAACAAAGATACCTACGGAACAGCGGAACTTATGGACAATAAGAGAATGCGTCGGATTTTCAACTGTGTCCCTGAAAGTCAGTGTGACAAAGCAGAAGGCGACATCATTGGAATCAAAGATGGATTTGTCCTGAGCCGCCCAGCCAATTCCAGGCACAACAAGCACATGGCAGCCATTGGCGCCTCTGGATCAATGAAGTCCCGAGCCATTCTCCGCAACAAAATTCTGGGCAGCGTCCGCCGGGGTGAGAGCTTTATCGTTACCGACCCCAAAGGTGAGCTGTTCCGAGATACGGCAGTCTGGCTCCGAAAGAAAGGCTACAATGTGCAGGCGCTAAACCTGGTATCGCTGGAAAAATCCAGCGGCTGGAACTTCATGGCTGACGCATTAGGACATTGTGAGAAAGGTGAGGAACAAGGAATTGTAGACCAGATTGCCCACGTTATCATCCAAAACACGGGCAGCGGTAAAGAGGACCAAGCCTTCTGGGACAAAGGTGAGAAAGGACTGCTCAAGGCAATTCTGCTTTACCAATTCTATACTTTCAAACTCGGCCAGGGTCCTCTCACGTTTTCATGGGCCTATACCTTCCTACTGAACAATTCTATCCAACAGATGAAAACAAAATTTGAGGTTTTAGAGCGGCAGATACCCGTGAACTCAGCCACATCTGCATTCAACGCTTTCTTGAAAGCCGACGAGAACAACAATGCTTCAAAATTTCACTTCGGTCTGCTCAATCGACTTGACATTTTCAGCAATAATGAGGTCCAGCGGATCGTCGGACAGGATGGCATTGACCTGGAACTGCCGGCAAAAGAAAAATGTGCGTATTTTGTCATCACTCCGGACCAGCACTCCACCTACGATTTCCTCGCCTGCCTGTTTTTCACGCTGCTCTTTATTCGTCTCGTGAAATACGCAGATACCAAAACCATAAGCGGCAAATGCGATATTCCGGTAAATCTGCTTCTGGACGAATTTCCGAACATCGGTGAGATCCCGGATTTCCCAAAGAAGATTGCAACGGTTCGTTCACGAGACATCAGCGTTTGTATCCTTTTCCAATCAATTCCGGACCTGACCGAGCGGTATCCAGATCCCGGGCATTGGCGAATCTTAGGAAATTGCGACTACATCGTTTTCCTGGGCGGCAGCGACCCACATACAGCGAACTTCTTCTCGGAGCGCAGTGGTGAAACCACTATTGCGGTGGATACCATTGCTGAACAACACAACAAATTCGACCCACTTCATTTCACCCTGGAGCAACGTGAATCCAGCGGCACCGCCCGACGACTTGTGCTGACCCTAAATGAAGTCCAAACCATGGCAAAAAACAATTCTCTCACACAATTGATCGTTGTGCGCGATCAGCCAATCTTGCAGTGTGAAAAGTTCGACTATTCTCGGGATCCGGAATCCCAAAATTGGGAGCCGTTCTCCATGAAAGATTATGACCCCAATGATCCATTCTGGGGGCATAATCAGCAGGCCCATACCCCGGAGCAAAAGCAAGAGCCGGAAGCCCCCACAAGCACCCAGCCTTTCGTTAATGAAGGCCCTGCTGAAGAAAGCCAGGCCGCTGCTCCAACAGAGCCGGACACACACGAACCCTCACAGAATTATGAGCCTTCACCGCCGGATTTCGAAGAACCGGCCAAAAGCCAGGAAGAGCTGAAGCAGAAAAGCAAAGAACTATTTGCGGAGGCTCTTCATAGTGAAGCTGCAGGCCCGACTGGCCGCCGTGGCCAGATTCCAGCTCAGCGAAAAGCTGGCGTAAACAATCGTCCACTCAATGAGCAAGGCAGCAAAAAAGCGCCAAAGCTCTAAATTTCAATCATATCAAAGGAGGACATTACAATGACTGAAAACATCAATGAAAAGGACCTTGAACTGACCACCGTTGAGGCTGCTGAAGAATCTGCTGCCGAAGCGACATCTCCGGAATCGGCTGAAGTGGCCACTGAAACCTCAGATTTTCTCGCGGAAGCCAAGGCTGTTCTTGACGAGGAATTGGAAGCAGCAAGTCCTGTGGAAGATAACCGGGAAGAAACCGTACCGGAAACACAGGTAAGTGAGCCGGAAGAAAAGGAAGCGGCTATTGTTATGGAGGAAGCAGACTCTGAGTCGGAAGAAACTGCCCAGGAAGAGGAGCCGGAAGATGATCCGGAGGAGGAGTCGGAAGAGGAGTCGGAGGCAAAGCCTGCAAGAAAGACAAGAACACGAGGAAAAAAGAAGACTGAACCGGAGGAGCAGGCAGAAGAAGATGCTGATCCCGCACCGGTATCGCAGCAGCGGCCTGTGATGAGCGAAGCCGAACGGCGTCGTGCCAACGCCGCTCGGCGCCGGCAGCGTGTGCGCCGCCTTCTGTCGGAAGCCCCGCTGGATGAACGTGGTGAGCCAATCAATTCCGGCGATTCCCTCACCTCCGTCTTCGATGAGGACTATGCGGAAATTTCTCGTCAGTTTACTCGCCATGAGATTTTGTCCGGTGTGATCGAAAGCATCCGGCGGCGCCCCGGAGGAATGGGATGGGTGGAAACAAGCAACAGAGATTTCCGTGTCTTGATCCCCTTCTCTGAACTGGATCTGCAGATCGGAGGCCTGGACCGCCTCTCGGACGATGACAAGTGGCGGCGCCAGTACGCTGAAGTCAGCGCCATGATGGGAGCAACGATCCATTACATGATTACGGACATCGACAAGGATAACCGACTGATCGCCGGAAGCTGTGCTGCCGCAAACAAAATCCGTCGGGAGAAAAGTCTTAACCGCAAGGATATTGATGGGAATTACATGGTTTATGTCGGACGTCAGGTAACTGGCACCATTCTTTCGGTTTTTGAAAAACTTGCCTTTGTAGATGTCTATGGATTCCGCGCAAGGATCCGGAACGCCGATATTTCGGCAGATTACACCGAAAATGCCAACGATGTACTGTATCCCGGGCAGACAGTAAAACTGTTCGTTAAGGAGATCGAGCGTGACGAAAATGGAAATGTAACACGGTTATTTGTTTCCATGCGGGACGATAAGCGTGAACGTGAGATGAAAGCAAAGATGGCACTGACCATTAAGAAGGGAGAACAGTATTTGGGACGTGTCATCAATCTCACCAGCAAGGTGATTTTTGTCCGGCTGAATATTGGTCTGACGGCTATGGTTTACATTTCCAACGGAATCCGGGGCCGCCGTGTTCCGGGCATCGGAGAAACAGTTTCTATCAGTGTTCTCTCGGTTGAAGAAAATCGCAACAGCGGCACTCCGATCATTCACGGCCGGCTCCTTCGCTCCATTAACTTCAACGCCCGGTAATTTTGGGCAACCACCTTGTTCTGTTCCCAGGGGATCTATCGCCTGCGCAAGCTGCAGACAGAAATAAGCAACATACTCACAAAAAGATCGCCCCTCTTAAATATTTCACAGAAACTCCTCTTTGACCTGTACAGCACGCTGCTGGCTACAGGTCCCCTGGTTACAGATATATATTCACGAGAAAATGTTTGGGCCTTTTTAATCACCCAACTACCCTTCCCAGCAAAACACCTTACACTCCGGAAGTAGACACAAATTCGTCCGAGGAATAAGCCGAATAACCATAGGCCAAAAAGAAGCGAATCCTTAAACAAAAAAAGCAAAGGAGGAAACTTGATGAAAAAATCCAAAAAGGCAGGAAACAAAAAAATACTCTCCATGTTTTTAGCGATAACTATGGCTTTTTCTCAGTTCGGAATTGTCACTTACGCTACAGAAAACAATTTATCTGACAATTCTGTGGTGTCAGTTGATTCAAATGACACCAGTGGCAGCGTCCAGGGCGGCGATGCCCAGGATAGCACCGGTGGCGACGCCCAGGGCGATACCGATGGCGACGCCCAGGGCGATACCGATGGCGACGCCCAGGACAACACCGGTGGCGACACCCAGGGCAGTACCGATGGCAACGCCCAGAGCAGTACCGAAGGCGATGCCCAGGACAGTACCGAAGGCGATGCCCAGGACAGTACCGAAGGCGATGCCCAGGGCAGTACCGAAGGCGATGCCCAGGACAACGCGGAAAGTGGCAGCCCACCTCTTGCAAGCAATGAGGAAACCCCCGCTGAGAATACTGACAATTTGGAAGAAGGTACGATAATTGAGGAAGAAATTGACGAGTACCATGCCAAAATCATCGTCAATAGCTGGATCACAATCGAAAAGGGGCAGTCCCTGCAGTACGCCAATGAAACCCTGACCGCTACTTGGAAGGTAGCAGATGGTGGAAAATTCACCTCTGTGATGATCGAAGGCAGCAGCGGTGAGGTTGTAACTCTGACCGAACCGAAGGAATTTACCTTTGGCGGGGAGCAGTGTTCCCTTACCGAATCTGGCGGTACTTATACCATGGACATTGTAAAGCCCAAAACCGACCTTACAATCACGGTACATGGGGAATCTGCCACACCGCCACAGGAGATCACTGTCAATGCCCAGTGCAATGAATGGATCATTATGGATCAGGAAGATGGCCTGACCGTGGAAGGCAGCGATGCCACTGCTGTTTGGACAGTCAAGGAGGGCGGCGCCCTGTCAACCATCAGGATTTCCAACAGTACCGAGTCCATTACCGTCTTGGGTACAGGAGATTTTGAGTTCGGCGGTCAGCTCTGCACATTGGAGCAGACCGGCGGCATCTATACCCTGCAGCTGCATGGGCTGACTGAGGATACCGAGCTGCAGATCCTGGGCGAGACAAAGATCCCACCGGTCAAGGTGAGCGTCAGCGCCAATGAGTGGATCGACATGGACATGAGTACAGATGTGAAGCTGGAAGGAAACACCGTTGTTGTTACCTGGTCGCTCATGGAAGGCGGCACATTTGACGCTATTACCATCACCAATGAGGACGGGACACTCACTCTCGACCAACCTGGAGAAACTCAGTTTTTGGGCAAGCCTTGTACGCTGACGTTCGTGGATGGAATCTATACTCTGCGAGTAAACGGACTGGCAAAGGATACCGAAATCGGAATCCTGGGCTTTTCGGCCCAAAAGGTCAATGTCAACCTCGCCGGAAACAAGTGGGTGGACATTGATCCGGAAAAAGGACTGACCTATGAAAACGGGACTGTAATTGCCACATGGTCCGTCCTGGAAGATGCGAAGCTCGGGTCCGTCATCGTCTCTAATGAGGACGGAACCGTGACAGTCACCGAGCCGGGAACATTTGAGTTTTTGGGCCAGTCCTGCTCCCTGGAACAGGTAGACAACGCCTATACCCTGCGCCTGAATGGTTTGAAAAAGGATACGGCAGTGCAGGTATTTGGCATTCCAAAGGTTCCAACCGAATCCATTAAGATCAATGTCACCGGAGATGGCTGGATCGAAATGGACGAGGAAACCGGCGTCATGATCGACGGCGGTGATGTGACTGCCACCTGGTCTATTAAGGCCGGCGGAAAGCTGTCCTCTGTAAAGCTGAGCTGCGAAGGCGAGGAGATCACGATCAAGCAGACCGGGAGCTTCCAGTTCCAGGGCAGTGACTGCACGCTGGAACAGTCTGGCAGTGCCTATATCCTGACGATGCCCGGCCTGACAAAAGATACCCAGATTGACCTTGCGGGCGAATCAGACACCCAAGTGCCGGGTGAATCTATCAATGTCAAAGTCCAGGGAAACAGCTGGCTGGAGATCGACGCCCAGACTGGCGTAGAGATCAACGGCGGCGATGTGACCGCAAACTGGTCCATCAAAGAGGGCGGTAAACTGTCCTCTGTAACTCTCATCTGTGATGGCGAGGAAGTCACCATTGAAGGTCCGGGTGGATTCGAGTTCCAGGGTCATACTGGCAGGATGGAGCAGCGTGGAAACGACTATACTCTATATCTGACCGGGCTGACAAAGGACACCGTGATCCGCATCCTGGGCGAGCCGGTGGCCGGAGAGTCGATCCATGTCAGCGTCAAAGGAAATGGATGGCTGGAAATGGATCCTGATACTGGCCTGACAGTTGAAGGAGGAGATGTAACTGCTACCTGGTCCATCAAAGCCGGTGGTAAGCTGTCCTCTGTGACATTGACCTGCGAAGGAGAAGAGGTTACTGTCGAAGGCCCGGGCGGATTTGAGTTCCAGGGCCATGTTGGTAGAATCGAAAAACGAGGCAGCACTTACACCCTGTACCTGACTGAACTGACGAAGGACACGGAAATTCAGATCCTGGGTGAGCCGCTGCGGGCGGAGATTAAGGGAAATGAGTGGGTCGCTCTGGAAGAGGACACTGCACTGACTTTTGAGGGCGGCAATCTTACCGCCCAGTGGTCGATCCGCACCGATGGCGCACTGGAATCTGTGGTACTCCAGTGTGGTGAAGAAAAGGTTACTGTAGCTGACGCTGGTGAGTTTGAAGCATTTGGGCAGACCGGTACGCTCCTGCAGGATGGCGCCAACTGGACCCTGTCCCTGGGCGGGATCACCCAGGACATTCTCATCACCGTCACCGGTGTGAGCACGCTCCCGGAAAGCGTCACTGTCACAGTAAATGCCAGAGAAGAAACTTTGGTTATCGAAGAGGGAACATTTGAAAAAGTGACCACTTATGCCGGCGGCGCCAATGCCGTACACTCATTCCAGTTCAAGGAAGGTGTGATCGTTCAGTCCTTCACCGTCAGCGACGGGAAAGAACAAGTGACTGTTGGCCCGGGCGAAGAGGAATTTACCCTGGGTGGTCAGACTTACAGCCTGGAGCTGTCCAGTGGCCCGACCGGGCGCCCAGTCTATGTAATTCGGCTCAACCACCTTATATCCAACATGGAGATCACCCCCAATATCAAGCATACTGTCAGCATCATCGTCAACGATCCTGCCCGCTTTATTCTGGATCAGTCCTCGGCAATCGCAGAGGACTATGGCAGCCAGACTATGAGCTGGACCGTAGCGGATGGTTCGAGAATCACCGCGCTGAATGTGACCGCTGGTGATGTGGATACTGATATTGCACCGACCAGCAGCGGCCCGTTCAGTGTGAACGGCATTTCCGGCAATGTCACGATCAGCGGCAAAAAATATACCATCACGCTTGATAATATCCATGTTCCGGTTGAAATCACGCTGACCGCTGCGGATGATATAGTCTATGGCGGATATGAGCTGAGCGATGATGTGACGCTGCTTCCTTTCAAACCGGAGTCAGGAACATCGACTAACAGCTCCTTTGGCTTTTCTGTGTCCTATCAGACACGAGAGGATGGATCTGTGCTGATAACCCACACTGCAAGTCAAGCACGATACCACGGTGGTAGAGCGAGATTGATTTCGGAGAATTACTCCAATGGACAGGTCATCACCAAGCTGGAAGCCCCGATCACCGTCACCATCAAAGTGCAGTGTACGCAGGGCTGTGGAGCCATAGGTACTGCTTCGGTCACCATCCCGTATCGGTCAATGATGGTAGAATGCCGAGACGAGAAGGGAAATATCATCACCCCCTCGACTTTTAACACAGCCTGTTATGCCATGGATAACCGCACCTATGAGTTCGCCCCGCCCAGTATCGCCTGGTATGAATACCAGAGCGCTGAATTGGTGCAGCATACGGGTGCCACAACCATGAAGGAGGACAATGGCAAGGTTTACTTTGCAATAGACACTAATGACAGCGCAAAAATCGTCCTTCATTATCGCGCTCGTGCGCATGTAGGCATCCAGTATCAGGACGATCTCGGGCAGCCGGTGGCCTTTGACGGAGCTGCATCCGGTATCGACGGATACCGGGATGAAACCAAGTCGGTCAATCTGCCTACTGATCCCTGGTATGACTACGATTCAGCCGAAATGAGTAACATCGGTTCATCTGGCACGCTTATCAGCAGCAATAAGGATCAAGTAAGTGTCAAGCTCAATCATCGCAACGGATCTGATCTGACTGTGGAGTACATAGCCAAAGCAAAAATCCGTGTGGAATATGTTGATGAATTGGGAAACCCGATGGGAAATCTGATACCGGAAGGAACACCCGGGGAATACAGTGGATACCGGGGAGATGTGAAGAGTATTCCAACACCAAATGTGCCGAACTACCAGTATATCCGAATGTACTCCAGCACAGACGGTGCTACCGTTTCCGGCACACTGAATGCTCAGGCTAAAACAGTCACCCTGGGCTTCCAGGATGCCACCACCATCTATGTGGTGTATCAGCCCAAGGCCAGTGTGAATATCCAGTATGTTGACGACCTCGGCAACCCCATTGATGTTTCGGGCGTTCCTGGTGCTGTGGATCTGCTTTCCGGCCTGCGTGGAAATACACTGGCCGTTCCCACCCCGGATATGGCGGATTACACCTATGAACGGATGTACATCACCACTCCGCCGGAAGCATTGGAATCCGGCACACTGAATGCAGATCAGCGCACTGTCACCCTCAACAAGGAATATGCTTCGACAATCACGGTGGTTTACCGTGCGAAGGCGTCCTTTGAGGTGCAGTACATCGACGATCATGGGAACAGCATCAACGATCTGATGGGAGCCACCCCGTTTGAATATACCGGACACCGTGACGATCAGTTCACCATTCCAACACCGGAGCTGGTGGACTATGACTTCATCAGCATGGAGATCACCCATCCGGACACCGGTGCAGGCCCAAATGAATCGGCAGCGCTTGACCCTGAAACCCATTTGGCGACCATGAAATCCGGATACAACTCGGTCATCAAAGTGCATTACCATGCCAAGGGCAGTGTGGCGATCCAGTATGTCGATGAGCTGGGGGACACGATCCCGTTTGAAAATGCCGAACTGTCCACCGCCGGCTACCGGGATACCGTCAACACCATCACCCTCCCGCAGCACCCGTATTATCGTTACGAATCGGCTGAGATCACCCCGGATGCAATCCCTTCCGGCACACTGCTGAGTGCTGATAAGGATTCTCTGAAGGTGAATATGGAGATCGGTGACGACAGCACCATTACCGTTCGCTATCAGGCGCTTGCTGATGTGACGGTGCGCTATGTGGATGAGCTGGGCAATGAAATCAATGATCTGATGCCGGAAGGCACAGCTTTCCTGCTGTCCGGCGACCGAGGCGATAAGGTACAGGTACAGACACCGGATATGGCGGACTATGTATACGAGAGTATGTCCATCAGCACGGAAGCTGGCAAGGTTGAGTCAGGATTCCTGGATGCGGAAGCCAAGGAAGTAACCCTGGGCTTCGAGAATGCCTCCACCGTCACCGTTGTGTACCACGCCAAAGCCAGCGTCAATGTGCGCTATGTCGATGAGCTGGGGACCCCCATTGATGACCTGATGCCGGAAGGATCTGCCACCATCATTGCCGGCCTGCGGGGAGAGCATTATACCGTAGCGATCCCGGTACTGGCCGACTATGATTTCGAGCAGATGTTCATTACCACTCCCGAGGGCAGCCTGGAGTCCGGCTTCCTGGATGAGATCTCCTATGACCTGGAGCTGAACAAGGAATATGCCTCAACCGTTACTCTCGTGTATCATGCCAAGGCGTTGTTCAGAGTAGAGTATGTGGATGACTTGGGGCAGAGTATCAACGATGTGATCGCAGCTGCTGTCGCAGTGGGAAATCCGTTTGAGTACACTGGACACCGTGGGGATGAGATCACGATCCCCACCCCCGAGCTGGAGGACTACCAGTTCAATTCCATGCGTGTGCAGGCCGGCAGCTCTGTAACCCTTGATCCCGAAACTCATCTGGCAACTATGAATGCCGGATATGATGGCGTGATCTATGTGGTATACGACTACCGGGCAACGGTCTTTCTCAAGTATGAGGATATGAACGGGAATGACATCTCCGGCGAGTTTGATCCAGCCAATCCCACCCTGCTGGAGGGCTTCCGCAACCGGACCATCGAGATCCCGCACCCGGACACCGGCTCCTACATCTTCGACCACTTCGAGATCGAAACGCTTGTCGGCGAGGAACCATCCGGCTATCTGCATGGCGGCCAGTATGACCCCACCCTGACCTTTGGTGTCCGGGAAGCCTCCACTGTTACCGTTGTGTATCGCTGGATCGACCTGGGCATCGAATTGAAGGGCGTGACCTTTGAGGGCGAACCCATGGAAGAAGGCCAGACACTGTATCTCTCTCAGGGGGCAACCTTTACCTGGACTGTCACCAACCATGGCACCGCTCCCTGCTACCCGGAGGTAGAGTTCCAGTTCCCGGATTATCTCCTGATGAGCAATAAGACCCCTGGGTCTACTGTAACTGCCAACCGGCTCCCGAATGAAGAGATCACCACCTTTACCGTACCAGGATCGACCGTGACCGGCACCCGGGTAAAGCTGGACAGCCTGCTCCAGCCTGGCGAGAGCGTCGATTTCATCACCCTTTTCCAGGTGGACACCGTTGACACCTATGAGCGGGCGGACATTATTGCTGTGATCCCTGAATACCAGCAGGACAAAAACGGAAACAGTTACCCCGATATCGACCTCTCCAACAACAAGGCCCAGGGCGAACTGGAGATCCTCAATCCGCCGATCATTATGAAAAAGGTCAATTCTGAGGATACCAAGGAACGCCTCGAAGACTGTTACATCGAGATCTACGACAAAAACGATGAGCTTGTCTTTGAAGGCTGGTCCGATCAGGATGGCGAGTGGTATGTCACAGGCTTGTACCCTGGAGATTATCAGGTTTGGGAACGATACGCTCCCGAGGGCTTCTCTCGCACTGGAAAATGGCACGCTTTGACAGTAAATGATGATATGACCCCGACTGGCAGAGTGCTGTATAACGATCCCGTCAAGGTCACTGTCAAGAAGGTTGATGCCCTCAACGGCAAGCCTCTCGCGGGCGCTGAGTTCGGCCTGTTTGACGAAAACGGACAGCTTGTTGATACCCAGACTTCCGGGGAAGATGGGCTGTGTTCCTTCACCAAGATCAAACAGGGAAAATTTACCATTGAAGAATTGAAAAGCCCGGCAGGTTACATGGCAAGCGGTAAGATCATTCGTTTGGAAATCACGGATAAGCATGTGAACCAGGAAGATCCCTATATTGTGCGCAATGCACCTGCAGTCGCCACCGGTGCCGATGTGATCCCGTATCTGGTAAGTCCCTATGGCATCACCGCCCTGGGCGCCGCCGGTGCTACAGTTCTCCTCGTGATCCGCAGCAAGAGGAAGAAAAAGCATGACGAAAAGTAAAATTTGTCTCGCCATTGCAGGTGTCGCACTGCTGACTCTCGCAGCCGCTTTCACTATTCGGGCAGCCACCTATCTGCCAGAAGCTCAGAAACGGCAGGAGGAACAGGAACAGTACGAATCTCTTGCAGAAGCTGTCCTGACAGTACCTGATCAGCCGGAACAGCTGGAAATCGACACAGAGGCCCCCAGCAGCCCCAGCAAGGCCCTGGAGGGCGGGTCAAGCACCCAGGTTGATTTCAATGCCCTGCTTGCTTTGAACCCTGATACCGTTGCGTGGGTACGCATTCCTGGCGCCGGGATTGATTATCCCATCGTCCAGGCAGCGGATAACAACGCTTATCTGCGCCGGAGCTTCACTGGGGAGCAGAGTATTGCCGGGACGCTCTTCCTGGACTTTGCGAACAGCTCAGACTTCTCTGATGGCAACAGCATTGTTTATGGCCACAATATGTTCGATGGCAGCACCAACATGTTCTCTTCTCTCGTAAAATACAAGGATCTGGACTTCTGGCGGGAAAATCCCACCATTGAACTCCTAATTCCAGAGGGAACCCGGGAATATGCGATCTTCGCAGTTTGCCAGTTTGACATTGTGGCCGCTGATTCGACTGCCTACTACAAGCAGGATTTTCGCTCGGATGAGTTTGCGGC
>OBYM01000542.1_pt1 | contig 20457 bp, 15 predicted proteins | sample 1538191 | NCBI WGS metagenome assembly OBYM01 (sample SAMEA2580165, study PRJEB22360) | human gut metagenome | biome: human gut; feature: human-associated habitat; material: faeces | place: Denmark | collected 2008/2010 | reverse complement strand
GGTAAATACCTGTGGTTGGCTTATCTCCAACTGAATTCGTGCCATGCCCGGCACACCCCAAAAACGACAATGATAATCATTAAAGATAATCATTGTCGTTTTCTTTTTTAGGTGACCTTACGAATATTTATTTCGTTACAGCCCCTTTTTTTACTTAATCTAAATCTTCTCCATTAGATGCAATAACTTTTTTATACCAATAAAATGAGTCTTTACGACTTCTAGAAAAATCTCCTGTTCCATCATCATGTCTATCCACATAAACAAATCCATAACGTTTTGCATATTGTCCTGTTCCTGCTGAAACCAAGTCGATTGGTCCCCAAGTTGTATAACCAATTAATGGAACACCATCTTCAATAGCTTCTTTCATAGCAGCAATATGTGGTCTTAAGTAGGCAATACGATAATCATCATGAATAGAACCATCTTCTTCAACCTTATCAAATGCTCCAAGTCCATTTTCAACAATCATTAATGGTGTATGTGGGTAACGGCCATTCAATAATTTTAATGTATAACGTAAACCATCTGGATCAATTTGCCATCCCCAGTCACTTGCTTCTAAATAAGGATTTTTAGCACCAACTGTCATATTACCTTTAGCCATTTCTACATCCTTATTTACAGTGATACAGTTAGATTGATAATATGAGAATGTATAGAAGTCAACTGTTCCTTCTTTTAAAATTTTCTTATCTTCTTCAGTAATATAAGAAGTATCAATACCGTTTTCTTTAAAATAGCGCCACATATATGATGGATATTCACCTCGAACCTGAACATCACCACAGAAATTATTCTTGAAATCATCTTCATCATATGCAGCTAAAATATCTTTAGGATTTGGTGTCAATGGATAAACTGTTGTATGAGCAATCATGTTTCCTATCATAAAATCAGGGTTAATTTCATGTCCTGCTTTCACAGTTAATGCACTGGCAACAAATTCATTATGTAATGCTTCAAACATTTTTTGTGGATCACTCTTTAATTCATCCAATGGAATACGATGATCTGAATTGACATCTTCAGGATCCATCATTCCTAAACCATAAAGATTTCCAATTCCTCCTTCACCCATACATGCAATATTGATTTCATTAAAAGTTAACCAATATTTCACTTTATCCTTATATCGTTTAAAGCATGTTGTTGCATACTTTACAAATAAATCAATCACTCTTCGATCAGTAAACCCATTATATTTTGTGACAATATTCCATGGAATTTCATAGTGACATAAAGTAATCAAAGGTTCCATTCCATGTTTATGACATTCATTAATCACATCATCATAAAACTTCAAACCTGCTTCATTTGGTTCTTCATCATCACCATTAGGGAAAATACGTCCCCAGTTAATTGAAAATCTAAAAACATTCCATCCCATTTCAGCAAACATAGCAATATCTTCTTTATAATGGTGATAGAAATCTACAGCTTCATGACTTGGATAAAAGGCTGTAGGATCTGTTTTTGGTAAAAATGTTCTTGGTGTATTCACATCTCCACCTAATAACATATCAGGCACACATAAACCTTTTCCATCTTCTAGATAAGCACCTTCACATTGGTTGGCAGCAACTGCTCCACCCCATAAAAATCCTTTAGGAAAACCCATTTTTTATTACCTCCATTTCCTTATAACTTTATTATACAATATTTTTTTCTATTTGTAAGAAAAAAGAGCATAGCCATAAGGTTATGCTCGATTTATATTATTTTGCATCTTTAGGTGCAAATTTTGATTCATAATCGTAAATAGTACGTAAGATTTCTTCCATATCTTTTACGATTGGCATTCTTGGGTTAGCTGGAGTACATTGATCTTCATATGCGTTCATAGCAATTCTATGAATTGATTCTTCCCAAGCAGCTTTATCAATACCTTGAGATTTAACGTTAGTTGCAACACCAACTTTAACACATAATTCTTCACATGCATCAGCGAACATTTGAACACCTTCTTCAGGAGTTTTTGGTTTTAATCCAATTAATTGTGCTAATTCCATGTATTTAATATCAGCTTTATAGTTTTCAATTTTTGGCCAGATATTTAATTTAGTTGGAACTGTACCATTGTATCTAATAACATGTGGTAATAAGATACCATTTGTACGTCCATGAGGAATATGCCATTCTCCACCAATCTTATGAGCTAATGAGTGGTTCATTCCTAAGAATGCGTTAGCGAATGCCATACCTGCGATAGTTGCAGCATTGTGCATTTTTTCTCTAGCGATTGGAGTTCCTTTTGTAACTGATTCTTCTAAGTAATCAAATACCATCTTAACAGCTTGTTTAGCCCATCCATCAGTAAAGTCAGAAGCTAAGATTGAAACATAAGCTTCAACAGCATGAGTTAATACGTCAATACCAGTATCAGCAGCAATTGCTGGTGGTAAGCTCATAACGAATTCTGGATCTACGATAGCTACAGTTGGAGTTAATGCGTAGTCAGTTAATGGATATTTCTTATTAGCTTTCTTATCAGTAATAACTGCGAATGGTGTAACTTCTGAACCTGTTCCTGAAGTTGTTGGGATACAGATTAATCTTGCTTTCTTACCTAATTCAGGGAATTTGAATGCACGTTTTCTGATATCCATGAATTTTTGTTTGATATCATCAAAGTTAACTTCTGGATGTTCATACATTAACCACATAACTTTTGCAGCATCCATTGATGATCCACCACCTAATGCAATGATAACATCAGGTTGGAATTTTCTCATTAATTCAACACCTTCGTTAACTGTATCAATACTTGGATCTGGTTCTACATCGAAGTATAATTCTAAGTCAACTTTATTACGTCTTCTTCTGATAACGTCTTCAATCTTTTCAACATATCCAAGATTGTACATACCTCTATCAGTAACAATCATGGCTTTTTCCATGTATTTCATATCTCTTAAATATCTAATTGAATTTCTTTCAAAGTAGATTTTTGGAGGAAGTTTAACCCATTGCATATTGTTGTTACGTCTCCCTATTCTCTTAATATTTAATAAATTTACAGCACTAACGTTATTAGATACTGAGTTGTGACCATAAGATCCACATCCTAATGTTAATGATGGAATGAAGGCATTGTAAACTGAACCAATTCCACCGAATGTAGATGGAGCATTTTCGATAACACGAATTGCTTTACATTTTAAACCAAATTCTACTGAAATATCATGATTTTGTGTATGAATAGCAGCAGAGTGTCCTAAACCGTTGAATGCTACCATAGCAGCAGATTTAGCAATACCATCTTCAGTTGAAGTTGCTTTTAATACAGCTAATACTGGAGATAATTTTTCTCTTGTTAATGGTTCATTTGGACCAACTTCTTTACATTCAGCAAGTAAGATTTGAGTATCTTCTGGTACTTTAAATCCAGCTTGTTCAGCGATCCAAGTTGCTGCTTTACCAACAACTGCAGCATTAACAGTTCCAACTTCGTTAACTTTATCACTGTATGCTTCAGCACCAAACATATATTTTTCAAGTTTAGCTTTTTCTTCAGCATTTACCCAATATACTTTAAAACGAGAAATTTCTTCTTTAAATTCATTATAAATTTCTTGGTCAACGATTGCAGCTTGTTCAGAAGCACAAATCATACCATTATCAAATGATTTTGATAATACGATATCATTAACTGCTCTTTTTAAGATACAAGATTTTTCAACATATGCAGGTACGTTCCCAGCACCAACACCTAAAGCAGGTTTACCACAAGAGTAAGCAGCTTTAACCATTGCGTTACCACCAGTTGCTAAGATTGTTGCAACACCTGGATGGTTCATTAATGCGCTAGTTGCATACATTGATCCACGTACACCAATCCATTGAATACAATCTTCTGGAGCTCCAGCAGCAATTGCAGCATCTCTCACTACTTTTGCAGCTTGAACTGAACATTCATATGCAGATGGATGGAATGAGAAAATAATAGGGTTTCTTGTCTTTAATGAAATTAATGATTTGAAGATAACTGTTGAAGTTGGGTTTGTTGTTGGAACAATACCACAGATAACACCAACTGGTTCAGCAATTTCAGTAATTCCAGTTAAAGGATCTTCATTGATAATTCCTACAGTTTTCAAGTGACGAAGATTACTTGTTACATATTCGCAGGCGAATAAGTTTTTAACAGCTTTATCTTCAAAGACACCTCTTCCAGTTTCTTTGACAGCTGCTTCTGCTAAAACACCATGTTGATCTAATCCAGCAACAGAGCATTTTGCAACGATGTAATCTACAGCATCTTGATCAAAAGATTCAAATTTGTCTAATGCAACTAATGCTTTTTGTACTAACTCATCAATATGAGCATCAACTTGTTCATTAGTCCATTCAGCCTTTGGGGCTTCTTTTTTTACAGCTTTTTTTTCTGCCATAACATTTCCTCCGACATCATAAAATTATTTACACGTCTAATATACTATATTCCTTGTGAAAAAACAAGCAAGAGTATATATTTTTCATAATAAAAAAAGCGAAAAAACAATGTAAACCTTTTCAATTTATAAAATTATTTTTCCCAATAAAAATCAATATTTTCCATATCTTTTATTTTCATTTTCAAAAAAAGCCAACCCATATTTATAGGTTGACTTTTCAATAAACAATTAGTCTAATGCAGCAATCATAGCTTTATATGAATCTTCTTGTAAAGAAGCTCCACCTACTAATGCTCCATCAATATCAGGTTGTTCTAATAAAGCTTTTAATCCTTCTGGTTTTACAGATCCACCATATTGGATTCTCACTTGATCAGCAACTTCCTGTCCATATAATTCAGCAACAACGCTTCTAATATATGCACAAACATCTTGAGCGATTTCATTAGTTGCAGTTTTTCCAGTACCAATAGCCCATACTGGTTCATAAGCAATAACAACACGACTTGCACAGTTTGGACATACATCTTTAAATGCAGCTACTGTTTGAGTTTTCACAACATCTTTAGTTGTTCCTGCTTCATATTCTTCTAATGTTTCACCAACACATACAATTGGAGTTAAATCATTTGATAAAACTTGACGCATTTTTGCATTCACTGTTTCATCAGTTTCACCAAAATATTGTCTTCTTTCAGAGTGACCTAAAATAACCCATTCTACTCCAATTTCTTTTAACATGCTTACACTCACTTCTCCAGTATAAGCACCACTATCTTTAAAATGACAGTTTTGAGCAGCAACAATTAAGTTTTTAGCTGCACCTTTAGCAGTCTGTAAAGCTAAATATGGAGTTGCAATTCCCCAATCAGCTTTATCAGTGCATGCTCCATCAACTGCTTCAACAAAAGCTTTTGTTTGGGCAATTGTTTTATTCATTTTCCAGTTTCCTACGATAATTGGTTTTCTCATTGTCATAATCCCCTTATTATTTATCATCAATTGCAGCAATACCAGGTAATACTTTACCTTCCATATATTCTAATGAAGCTCCTCCACCAGTTGAGATATGAGAAACTTTATCAGCATATCCAAGTTGCATTACAGCAGCAGCACTATCTCCACCACCGATGATTGTATTAGCATCTGGTAAGTTTGCTAAAGCTTCGCATACTGCGATAGTTCCTTTAGCGAATGGTTCCATTTCAAATACACCCATTGGACCATTCCATACAACAGTTTTAGCTCCTTCTAAAGCAGCTTTGATATTTTCAACTGATTTAGGTCCAATATCTAATCCCATGTATCCTTCTGGAATATCTTCACCACATACTTTAATATCACCTTCAGCAGCAAATGCATTATTGATTACTGAATCAACAGGTAAGATTAATTTATCTCCACCTTTTTCAATAATTTCTTTAGCAACATCAATACGATCATCTTCAACTAAAGAATTACCAATTTCATGTCCCATAGCTTTCATGAAAGTATAAGTCATACCTCCACCAACGATAACTTTATCAGCAATTTTTAATAAGTTTTCAATAACTAAAATCTTATCAGAAACTTTAGCTCCACCTAAAATAGCAACCATTGGTCTTTCAGGATCACTTACAGCTTTTCCAATATAAGCAATTTCTTTTTCAACTAAGAATCCAGCAGCAGATGGTAAATGAGCAGGAATTCCAGCAGTAGAAGCATGTGCTCTATGTACTGAACCGAATGCATCTTCAACAAATACATCTCCAAGTGATGCCCAATATTGACCTAATTCAGGATCATTTTTGCTTTCACCTTTTTCATAACGTGTATTTTGTACTAAGATGACTTGAGCATTATCAGCTTCTTTAACAGCATTTTCAAGTTCAGGTCCTCTTGTACAGTTTACAAATTTCACATCTACTCCTAATAATTCAGATAATCTAGGAGCTACAACAGATAAATCATTTTTAGCTTTATCTTCTTCAGTTTTTACTTTACCTAAATGTGAGAACAATACGATAGCTTTTGGTTTTTGTTCTAACAAATATTTTAAAGTAGGTAATGCGGCAACAATTCTGTTGTCATTTGTAATTTCTCCTGTTTCTTTGTTTCTAGGTACGTTGAAGTCAACACGAACTAAGACAGTTTTTCCAGCGACTTCAATATCTTTAATTGTTTTTTTGTCCATTTTTCTCAACCCTCCATGTGCAAATTATAACATTCTTATAACTGATTTTCAATTGCTTTTATAGTTGTTAAAGCAATAAGAATTGTCATTTTTTGTAAAAATAGAAAAAGCTGTTTTTATATTTTATGTGAACTCAAAATAATCTCCGTATAATCGTCATTTATTGACTCATTCTATAAAAACAGTTTCACCAACACATTATATTGACATATATTAATAGTGGTGATTTTATGTATGATGATATCCTTCAACATATCTATAATCCACAAACTCTCATTATTGATTTACGTGATGAATTTTCTTTTCGTCAACTTCATTTAAAAAATGCTATCAATATTCCTGGGGATGATTTAAAAAGTCAAATTCCTTATTTACCTCATGATAAACTTCTATATTTTATCTGTGATACTGGAAAAACTGCTAAAAAGATGGCAGAACAATGCCAACAATTAGGTTTTCAATGTCAATATTTTCCACATAGCTTTCAATCCTTACTGATTTTAGAAAAACAACAATTCTTTTAAAAAATAAAAAAAGATGATTGACCTTTCCAAATCATCTATTTTGACTTTCTATGAAAAAGATTGCTTAATCCACGCTTAAGAACCTGAAAAAAGCTTAAAGAACGCACCATTCTTTCCCCTGGTATATATTGATTAATGGCTCTTAAAGTCGCTTTATTATCACGTGTTGAAAAAGTAAAATAACCGTTTTGTTTTGTATAGATGGCAAAACGTGGAATCCATTTCCCTTTCAATATAACAGAAGCCATCACATAATCAACTTCTTCCCATGGAATCTGGATATAATCTCTTACATTTCTTTCATTATAAAATTCAAAAGCATGATCTCCAATCATCACCTGACCATAATTAGCCATTCCTAAATAAGATGTTGCCTTAATTGTTAAATCAACTTTGGCATTTAAAGACTGTACCATTGTTTCCCTCCTACTATTTATGAAAAGCTCAGCATGAAAGCTGAGCTTTTCATCATTCTTCATTATTTTACATAATTCTAGCTAAACGTGCAAGAATACCAACAGCAAATAATGCGATGATAATAACGATAGGTGAAACTTTCTTTTTCAATAACCAGCAGCATAATAATGTTAATAATAAAGCTGCTAAACCTGGAATTAATTGGTCTAAGTTCTGTTGTAAAGTTGTTACTTTTTCAACATTTAATCCAGCTGCTCCTAAAGTTGAATATTGTTCTAATGCTGATTTAATACCTTCAGCACTTCCTGTAATTTTTGACCAGTCAATATAAGCTCCTGCTGATTGTGTAACTTTAGAGACAACAGGTGTAAATGAAATTGTCACCCAACGTTGAACTAATGCTCCAATAATAAACATACCTAAAATAGAAGCACCTTGAGTGATTTTTCCAATCAATCCACCAGATAAGTCTTGTGCAATTGAAGTTCCGACTTTATAACCAAATTCTTGAGTATACCAAATAAAAGCAATACGAATAATATTCCATGCAAAGAAGAATAATAAAGGTCCAACAATGTTACCACTTAACGCTAAAGAGGCACCTAATGCTCCTAAGATTGGTCTTAAAGTAAACCAGAACACTGGATCTCCAACCCCAGCAAGAGGTCCCATCATACCAACTTTAACCCCTTGAATAGCCTGATCATTGATATCTGCTCCATTAGCACGCTCTTCTTCTAAAGCTAATGTAACCCCCATAACTGGTGCTGAAACATATGGATGTGTGTTATAGAACTCCATATGTCTTTTTAATGCTGCAATACGATCTTCCTTTTGAGGATATAATCTTTTAATAGCTGGAATAATCGAGAAACACCAACCACCATTTTGCATACGTTCATAGTTCCATGATCCTTGAAGGAACTGATGACGCATAGCAACGGAAATTCGATCTTTTTTAGTTAATTTAATTTTTTCTGCCATTTTCTTGTCCTCCTTCAAGATTAATAATCATTTAATATATCACCTAATGGATCTCCAGAACCTCCAGTTCCTCCATTAGAAGAACCTCCATTTTCTTTTAATCCTAAGTAAATTAATGCTAATGCAACACCAATAGCTCCTAAAGCAATTAATGTTAATTCACCAATAGCTGCAAGAACGAATCCTAAGGCAAAGAATGGCCAAGTTTCTTTTGTTGACATCATGTTGATAACCATTGCATAACCAACAGCAGCAACCATTCCTCCACCAACAGTCATACCACCAGATAACCATGTAGGCATTTGATTTAAGGCATCAGTCACAACTTGTGCTGGTACAAAGCATAATGCTGCAGCAGGAATCGCAATTCTCACACCTTGTAAAAGAATAGCTAAAATATGCCATGTTTCAATTGCACGAATATTTCCTTTTTCAGCAGCACCATCCATAAAGTGAACCATAGGAATAGCAATTGTACGACAAATCATTGTTAAGAATAAACCAGCTACTGAAAGTGGTACAGCAACAGCAATTGAAGTTGAAATCGCTGTTTGAACATCAGTGGCTCCACCTTCTAAACCTAAAACCATAATAATCGCTGAAGCAACTGAAGCCAAAGCTGCATCTGGTGCAACAGCCGCCCCAACATTTGCCCATCCAAGAGCAATCATCTGTAATGAACCACCTAAAACAATTCCTTCTGTAAGGTGTCCACTGACTAATCCAATTAACGTACACGCTACTAATGGTTGATGGAACTGAAATTCATCAAGAATCCCTTCCATACCAGCAAGTAGGGCAACGATAATAATCAATACTATTGTAATAAAAGACATTATGTTTTCCTCCCTATTTTAAGATTTTGCTAATTCTGCTTTTGCTTTTTTAAGAAGATTATCTATATTTTCATTAGAATCAGATGGAACTTTACGAACATCAAAAGTAATTCCCATTGATTTTAATTTTTCAATTGTTTTGACATCATCTTCTCCCATAGCAATGGCCTTATTGACAACAACTTTTCCAAGTGAATGTGCCATAGATCCAATATTTAATTCTTTAATATCGACTCCACCTTCAATTGCACGAAGGGCATCTTGAGGTGTTTCAAATAATAACATAGCTTTTGTTGCTCCAAAACGTGGATCTTTTGCAACCTGAATCATTTTATCAATTGGAACGACATTGGCTTTGACACCTGGTGGCGCAGCCTGTTCAATCATTTTCTTACGTAAATCATCATGAGCAACAGAATCAGAAACAACAATAATACGATTTGGTTGTGTTGTTTTTGTCCAAGTTGTAGCGACTTGCCCATGTAATAAACGTGTATCCACACGTGCTAAAACATATTTAATGTGTCCATCTCCTAACACTGTTCCTTCAGGAATAGCTCCTTGAGGTTGTGTTGGCTGCTGAACAGTTGCTTCTTTCTTTTCTGGTTCTAATGTTTCTGGACGAACCTTAACTCCTTCTCTTGCAACCTCTACAATGTGTTTAGCAATTTCATGTGCAGTCTGCATAGACATACGTGAAGCATAAGCTTCAATCAGCATTGGCAAATTCAAGCCAGTCACAATTGCCCATTTGTCTTCATGACCATCAAGAAGTCCATTAGATTGATTGAATGGTGTTCCACCCCATAAATCAACCATGAATAATACTTCATCAGGATTTTCAAATGTAGCAATAGCTTCTTGAATTTTAGCCTTTAAGTCATCAGGACCTTCGCTAGGTTGTAATGTCACAGCTTTCACATCTGGCTGTTCACCAAAAATCATAGATCCTGATTGCAAAATACCATTAGCGAATTCACCATGGCTAGCAAGAATAATTCCTACCATTTTTGTTTTTCCTCCCTTTCTTTCTACTTAATAGATGCAAAAAAGGCAGACATGACTATCTGAAATGAAAATACAACACTTCTGTTATACTCTCAATCAAAATAGTTCATGCCTGCCTTACAGTAACACACTATTAAATATTCACTTTATATGTATAGGCTATCATATTCTTGAATCCTTGTCAAGAATTTGAATCTTTTTTCAAAGACTACTGAACTGTACTTGATAAAATTCTTTCTAAATGCAAAGCTAAATATCCAACTTCTGTTTCTGGCATTTCTTTTTTTAATATTTTCGATAGAGAATCACACATTTGCTGTGCCTGCTGATAGGCAAAAGGAAACTTATCTTTCGTAAATTCACTAATATCCATTTGTAGCTTCTCTCCTGTATTAATACGTACAATCAAAAACTTGATATGATTCATCAATCTCGCATAAGAAATAGAATGAACATCTATCACAATATTTAAATCATTTTGTAATTGTAAAATCTGTTCATGAATGATACGCGTTGCTTCCATAGATTCTACAACTTTATTTGATGAAACTGCAGAATGCACATGTAATGTGATAAATCCTACCTCATCATCGTTAATCTTTTGAGATGTATATTGAAAAATAATGTCTCGAGCTTCTTGGGCAACTTCATATTCATTAGGAAATAACAGTTGAATATCATAATGAAATGGATTGGATGGCAAAATATTTTCTTTCATACGTTTCATTGTAAAATGGATATGATCTGCTAATGGTAATAAAATATTGTGATCTATCTGTGAAAACCTGGCTTCTGCTCTCTTTAAAATCTCATCTGCTATTTCTAAATAGATAGGATCAATATATTCAATAATATTTTGAAAACGGTCTTTAGATTGATATGTTTTCTGCATAAGATATTTTTTAGCCTGTGGCGGTACTTGAAGACTTTCACCAGCTTTTTTACCAAAACCAATCCCCTTAAACATGACAATGATTTCTTCATGATCATGCTTGGCTAAAACAGTGTTATTATTCAGCACTTTTATAATTGTATACATCCTTCTCTTCCCCTAATCATAGATCTCTAGAACTTTTGCTCCTTGTTGCATATATCCATAAGACTTTTTCAGAGTCGTTCCTTCAGGTGATTGTGTCACAACTAGCATAATATTGGCATCAGTCGCATGAGCTTGAATATATGCTAAATCGGCCTGCCACAAAACATCTCCTGTTTTAACTTTTTGATGCAGTTCGACCATCACTTGATATCCTTCACCTTTTAAGTTAACGGTATTCGTACCAAAATGCAATAAAATTTCAATATCATCATCTCTTTTTATGCCAATGGCATGCTTTGTTGGATAAATCATTGATATTTCACCATCACAAGGTGCCACAATTGTCCCATTATCTGGTTGAATCATAATGCCATCACCTAAAAGTTTATGTGAAAAAATATCATCAGCCGCCTCTTCTATTGGCAAGACTTCGCCATCAACAACATTTTTTAATTCTATCTTATTTTGAGAATAAGAAATACTCTTTTCTTCATGATCATACTTTTCAGGAACATGAGCCAGATATTCATCAAGCTTGGTCTTAATGGAAGAAGCTTTAGGTCCATAAATAATCTGAATACTATCTCCCTGTAACATCACAGCTGCCGCTCCCGCCTGTTTCAACAAAGCCTCATTGACCTTATCACGATCATAAATAGTTGCTCTTAAACGGGTAATACAACAATCCAAATCCTCAAAATTATGTCTACCACCTAATCCTTTGATGATGCGCTGGCATTGTGGATCAAGGTATGATTTATCAAAAGAATAATCATATTGAGGTTTTTTAAAGATAGTCAGTTTTTGATTTTCTTCACGTCCTGGAGTTTTTAAATCAAACTTCAAAATACAAAAACGAAAACTCAAATAATACAATAGAAAATAAATCAAACCAAAGATAATAACCAATATCCAATGCGTTTTATCATTGCCCTGTAAAACACCAAAAACAAGAAAATCAATGCTACTGGCAGAAAAAGTAAATCCAATTGCAATCTTAAAAACATGCGCAACAACAAAGGTTGTGGCTGCTAAAAAAACATGTAATCCAAATAAGAGTGGTGCCGCAAAGACAAATGTGAATTCAATCGGTTCTGTAATTCCTGTCAAAAAACTTGTTAATGCTCCTGAAAGCAAAAGACTACCTACTACCTTTTTAGACTCAGGCTTAGCACAATGATACATAGCTAAAGCCGCTCCAGGTAGACCAAACATCATCAAAATAAACTCACCGGAAAAATACCTTGTCGCTTCACTACTAAAATGCGTTAATGTTGGATCAGATAACTGCGCAAAAAAGATATTTTGTGCACCTTCAACCAAAGTACCATTAATCATCATGGAACCACCAATCGCCGTCTGATAAAATGGCATGTAAAAGACATGATGTAATCCAAATGGTACTAATGCTCTTTTTAAAATACCATAAATAAAAGTACCAAAATAACCTGAATCTGCAATGAATTTTCCTAAACCAAATATACCTGACTGAATAACAGGCCAGATATAAAACATCATAACACCAACAAACAAATAGACAATAGCTGCTATGATAGGTACAAATCTTTCACCTTCAAAAAATGAGAAGATATCAGGTAATTGAATATCATAAAAACGATTATGTAAATAACTAACACCCAATCCAACAATAATGCCCCCAAAGACTCCCATCTGTAAAGAAAGAATTCCACAAACATAAGCAATACTTCCGGTTAGAACATCTTGAACAATCAGATTATTTTCAATAACTCCTGTTAAAGTTAACATCCCATTAATGCTCGCATGCATAACAAAGAAAGCGATAATGGAAGACAAAGCCGCAACTTCCTTGGCTTTTTTTGCCATTCCTAATGCCACTGATGTTGCAAACAGCAATGGAATATTTTCAAACAAAATATTCCCTACACCTTTTAACAATAATAAGAAACCATGAAGAAATGTCCCATCGCCCAAGATCCATTCTAACTGCATTGAAGCAATTGTCGTAGGATTTGTCAGTGAACTCCCCACACCTAAAAATAGACCTGCTATAGGCAATACAGCAATAGGCAACATCAGGCAACGACCAATTCTTTGTAATATACTAAAAATGCCTTTTTTCATATTTCCTAACCCTTTCTCCACTATTCTTCTTTGATATTTTAAAGAATAAAAAAAGAAATGTCTATAAAACTTTCAAAAAAAAGGAAAGACTTATATTGGCCTTTCCTCTTGATTTAAGATTATTTATGATTTAATTGATAAAATGCTTCTGTAGATGCATAACAAGATTGATCTTTTAACTCATCTTCAATTCTCATCAACTGGTTGTATTTTGCAATACGGTCTGTACGAGAAGCAGAACCAGTTTTAATTTGACCTGCATTTGTTGCTACTGCAATATCAGCAATTGTTGTATCTTCTGTTTCTCCAGAACGATGTGAAACAACAGCTGTATAGTTTGCTTTTTGAGCCATTTCAATCGCTTCTAATGTTTCAGTTAAAGTTCCAATCTGATTCACTTTAATCAAAATAGAGTTAGCAACACCTTTTTCAATACCTTGTTGTAAACGTTTTGTATTTGTCACAAAGAAGTCATCACCAACCAATTGAACACGATCACCTAATTTTTCAGTTAAGTAATCCCATCCTTCCCAATCATCTTGATCTAATCCATCTTCAATAGAAATAATTGGATATTTATCACAAAGTTCAACATAGAAATCAACAAGTTCTTGAGACGTAAATGATTTGTTGTTTTCTCCTGGTAATGTATATTTTCCATCTTTATAGAATTCACTACTTGCAACATCCATAGCTAATTTCACATCAACACCAGGTTTATATCCAGCTGTTTCAATCGCTTCTAAGATTGTTTGAATTGCTTCTTCATTAGATGCTAAGTTAGGCGCAAAACCACCTTCATCACCAACGGCAGTGTTTAATCCTTTTCCTTTTAAAACTTTCTTTAATGCATGGAAAACTTCAGCTCCCATACGAATAGCTTCTTTAAACGAAGGTGCATTGACTGGCATAATCATAAATTCCTGGAAATCCACATTATTATCCGCATGTGCCCCACCATTAATAATATTCATCATTGGCGTAGGTAACACATGAGCATTCGCTCCTCCAATATAACGATATAAAGGAACATGTAATTCATCAGCAGCACATTTGGCAACAGCTAATGACACACCTAAAATCGCATTGGCTCCTAAACGGCCTTTATTGGGTGTTCCATCTAAATCAATCATCATCTGATCAATTTTTCTTTGTGCAGTGACTTCTTCACCTACAACTGCTTTTGCAATTTCCTCATTAACATTTTGAACAGCATTTAAAACACCTAATCCTAAATATCTGTTGGCATCTTTGTCTCTTAATTCAACAGCTTCATGAACACCTGTTGAAGCACCACTTGGAACAATGGCTCTACCAAAAGCACCACTTTCGCTTTTCACTTCTACTTCTACTGTTGGATTCCCACGTGAATCCAAGACTTCTCTTGCATAGACACTGACGATTTGACTCATTTTACTTTCCTCCTAATAAGTTTCATTATATGATCTATATCACATATAAGTTAGTTATAACTAACTATCAATAGAATAACACATTTTCTGATCTTGTGCAATCTTTATACTTTCAAAATCACTTATCACTCATAGTATTTACATATCTTCATTGTTCTATACAAGTTAAAAAAGACAACCCATTATTTTTTAAAACGTATTGTTAATCTTTCCTCCTGGTCCAGCATTGATAATCATTTCTGGGAAATTTGTATATTGTTTAAAGTTTTCCTGGAACATTTCAACAAGCTTTTGAGCTGTCATATCATAAGCATCTTTACTAACCCATGTTGTTCGAGGGTTTAATAATTCCTGAGGAACTCCCGGACAAAAGAGTGGAATGTTTAAATTAAAGAATGGATCAACTTCATAGCTAACATAATCTAATTCTCCATTAATGGCCGCTTCAATCATTGCTCTAGTATATTTTAATGGAATGCGACGTCCTATACCATAAGAACCGCCAACCCATCCAGTATTAATCAAAAAGACATTAGATCCTGCTTTGGTCATGCGTTTTTGAAATTGTTTCGCATAAAGTAGTGGATCCATTGGTAAAAATGGTTCTCCAAAACATGTAGAGAATGTTGCCTGTGGTTCAGTAATACCATTTTCCGTACCAGCCAGTTTACTTGTATAACCTGATACAAAGTGGTAAACAGCTGAATTTTGATCTAATTTAGAAATAGGTGGCAAAACACCAAAAGCATCAGCAGCTAAAAAGAATATTGTCTTAGGGATAGGTCCCATACCACTTGGTTCAATATTTTTAATAAATTCAAGTGGGTAACCTACACGTGTATTTTCTGTAATAGAATCATCATCAAAATCAATAATTCTTGTATCTTCAAATAAACAGACATTTTCTGCCATAGCTCCAAATCTAACAGCATCCCAAATATCTGGCTCATTTTTTTGTGAAAGATTGATACATTTTGCATAACATCCACCTTCAAAATTAAAAACAGAAGTTCGTGACCAACCATGTTCATCATCACCTATCAATTGACGATGAGGATCTGTTGATAACGTTGTTTTTCCTGTTCCTGACAATCCAAAAAATAATGCCGTATTTCCATCTTCCCCAATATTAGCTGAACAATGCATTGTAAAAACATTGCGTTGAGGTAACATATAATTCATGACACAGAAAATACTCTTTTTGATTTCTCCAGAATATCCAGTTCCTGCAATCAAAACAATCTGTTTTTCATAATCAATCATAACAGCCACATCACTATTTAAACCAACTGATGCATCAACATGACAATCAGGAGCAACCAATACTAAATAATCCTCTTGAAAATGTTGTAATTCACGTGGTGTTGGTTTAATTAATAAATTAGAAATAAAAAGATTTTGACTTGCTTTTTCATTAATAATTCTAAAACCATAAGAATACTTTGGATTTGCGCCAGCATAACCATCAAAAATATATAAATCCTTATCTTGAAAATGTTGAATAATTGCCTGATAAACTTTTTCAAACTGTTCTCTAGATGCAGGTTGATTCACTTTTCCCCAAGCAATTTTATCATGAACAGCTGGTGTATCTACAACATATTTATCATGAGGTGAACGTCCCGTTCTTTGACCTGTTTCCACACATAAACATCCAGCTCGACTTAAACGTCCTTCTTTTTTAATTAAAGCTTTTTCAATCAATGATCCCGCTGGAATATTTCTAAAAACATTTCCTGTCGTACTAATCCCATATTTTTTAATTCCATAATCATCCATACAAACACTCCTTTCTTTTTTAAGACTTCTTTCTTTTATTTTATAAAAAATAATTTCTTACCACAAGAAAACTCGTTTTTTCAAATAAAAAAATAGGACTCTTTCGAATCCTATCTATTCACTGAAGATGCAATTTTATGATATGTCCAACGTTTACCTCTAATCGCAATTGATAATGCCATAATATTTTCAGGTAAAGCAATACCACACCAACCAGCATCACCAATATGTTGGATATCAATACCACAACGTTTATTGACTAATGCAATTTGTCGAATTGTTCCTTCATCACTACCTTCTTGAGAAGTTCCAATAGAACTTAATGATAAAGCTCCTTTAGATTTAATTAATTTACAAGCAGCAGTCACTTCTTCTTCTGATAAACCAGGTACTGTATAAACAGCAGGCATTAAAATAATATCAGCACCTGCATCAATAAATCTTTCAATACTATCTAAATCAACTAATGCTTCATCAATTCCTGAAGAATGCATTTTACCTGCAATAATCATTCCACCAAAGTATTCTTTTGCAAGTTTAATAGCATTTTCAATAGATGCATTACTTACACCTGTTCCAGGATTTCCTGTTAAACAGATAAAATCAAATCCCAATTCTTTAGCTTTTATAAATGTTTCTTTTGTCGCATGACGACCACTAGAAATTTCTAATCTGTTTTCCATCATTTTGGCATTTTCATCAATTGGTTCAAGATTACACCCTACTGGTCTACCTACTAATTTCTTTAATAATTTCACAGGTTCATCTGTTTCAGGTAATCCATTAATATGAGGATTATTGCAATCAAAAACATTTAACAAAACCATATCACTTCCAAAAGAAACAGCTAATTCAGCATTTGTTAAATCACCAAGCGACAAAAGTAGAAAACCAAAAAGAAAGGGAAAAAAAGCCACAACAGTTTCTGTCATAATTGTTCTTCCTTCACTGGCTAGAATAGATTGTTTCAATTCATCTTTGTTCATTGATAACATTTCACTTGTTGTACAATTTAATAATCTTTTCATTTCCCGTATCCTCCTGACACATATTATATCGCTTTATCAAAACGCTTTCAACTTAATTTCTCAAGACTTTTTCAGGATTCAAAAATATCATAAAATATCTCAACATGATTATGATACCAATTCCATTGAAAATCATTATGATCCATCAATAAACATCTTTAAAATAGATATTATATCTGATTATCAAAAAACTAGGCTAAGCCTAGTTTTGAGGATGTGTATCTAAATAATGGACAACTATTTTTGATAAACATGTTGACACAATCAAACCAAAAAGAAGTGTCATGATAAGATACTGAAGCAACAGCGAAGTCACTGGCGCAAGTTGCAATAAATCATATGTGATATAAGAAACAAGTACAAAAGCTACAATATCAACAATTAAAACGACTGTTCGATAAAGATTAATAGGACTATAAATACGATAAATCATATGAATGGATAAAATAGCTGTTGTATAGTAGAGAATTGTAAAAGCCTGATTTAAAGATAATGATAATGTCGGTGCTAATAGTTTTAAAGCAATGACACATAAAACAATCGCAATAGCATTTGGAAATGAATAGCGCATTGTATACCTACCAATAGATTCTTTTTGTTTAGAGATATTTTTTTCAAATAAAATCATAAATGATGGGAATCCCTCTACAAAGTTATCCAGTAATGTCATTTGAAAAGGAATAAATGGATAAGGCATATTTAAAAGAATACATGTGATAGATATCAAAATTGTATAGATTGTTTTTAAATAATACATCGAAGCAGAACGTGTCACATTATTAATATCCAGTCTTCCCTCTTTCACAACATCTACCATTGTTGATAGTTCACCATTGATGACAACAAATTGTGAAATTTGTTTAGCGGCATCTGATCCAGAACCCATAGCAATAGATACATCAGCATCTTTTAAAGCCAAAACATCATTCACGCCATCACCAGTCATCGCAACCTTTTGTTTATGTTTTTGTAAACATAAAATCATCTCATGTTTCTGTGATGGTGAGGCACGTCCTATCACATGATAGTTTAAAATGGCATCTTCTAATTCTTGTGGCGTTGATAATGTAGAGGCATCAATATAATTTTGAGCATTTTCAATACCAGCCTGACTCGCTAAAGCACTAACAGTGACAGGATTATCCCCAGATATAACTTTCACATCAACATCATTATCTTTAAAAAACTGTATTGTTTCTTTAGCATCTTCTCTTAATGGATCTAAAATAACAATCACTGCCAATGGAACACTATGCATCATATCTTCCTGAAAAGTATCAAAATCATGATGTCTAGCAATCAATAAAATTCTAGCACCTTGATGTTTAGCCTCTTCAATTTGGGTTGGTAAAACAAAATCAGGCAAGATGATTTCAGGTGCTCCAACAATAATCGTTCCTATATTTTCTAATTCTAGTGCACTCCATTTTCTTGCTGAAGAAAAAGAGACTCTTCTTAATGTGGAATAAGGGGCTTCACCTTGAAAATAATCCTGTAAAGTCAAAGACGTTGCATTATTATCAAGAGTTCCTTTCACAAATGAATTCATAATCAAAGAAAATTGATGACTCCATTGTGTATCAAAAGTATAAACATCTTGAACTTGCATTTTTCCCTGTGTTAATGTTCCTGTTTTATCCAAACATAACACATCGACATGGGATAATGTTTCAATACTGAACATTTCCTGAACTAACACTTTTCGTTTCCCCAGTCTTACAACACTTGTGGCTAAAGATACACTTGTTAATAAAACCAGACCAATAGGTAACATACCTAATAATGCTGTTGACGTATTGACAATGGTTGTATTCAAAGTTTCATTTCTGATACCCATAGCCTGATAAAGCAAGCAAATACTGATTGGTAATACAAGCATACTTGTAAAACGTGTGACTTTCTTAAAAGTCTTCACCAACTCTGATGTCACTGGCTTACGTTTACGTGCTTCACTGGCAATCTTTGTTGCATAGTTATCCATACCCACATGTTCAACACAAGCATGACATGCTCCAGAAATAATAAAACTTCCTGATAAAAGATGATCACCGATATCTTTTAAAACCGGATCAGCCTCACCAGTTAATAATGACTCATCAACTTCTACCTGCGTATCTAGCACAATGCAATCTGATGATATCTGCATTCCTGTTTCCAAGAAAACAACATCATTCAAAACAATCTCTTCATTATCTATTTCCTGAATACAGCCATCACGTAAAACTTTTGTCTTTGGTGAAATAATTAAATTTAAACGTGCCACCATATTACGTGAACGAATATCCTGATAAATATGAATCACTGTATTCATTGTGACAATCAATACAAAAAATAAACTTGACCATGCTTTAACATAAATCAAAGCACAGGCAATCACAAAATTATAAACATTAAAAAGTGTAAACACATGTTCACAAAAAATCTGTCTATTTGTCTTAACTAAAGGTTTTGGTGAAACATTCACATGTCCTAACTGAACTTGTTCTTTCACCTGCTGACTTGTTAATCCCTTCACTTCACTCATAATATCACCCATTTTTAATATATAACTATTTCTAATCTTATCATATTTATATGGAAAAGCCATGAATTTTTTCTAAAGTTTTTCTAAATAAACTTCATTGACCATTTAAATCAGTTGGTTTATATAAGCAATTCTTAGTCTTGTGTTTTAATAAAATTATTTGAAAGAATAAGCTAAGATATTTTCGACAAAAGTGTCAGATTATCTATAAAAAATAAATAATAAAGTTA
>OBYM01000540.1_pt1 | contig 20476 bp, 16 predicted proteins | sample 1538191 | NCBI WGS metagenome assembly OBYM01 (sample SAMEA2580165, study PRJEB22360) | human gut metagenome | biome: human gut; feature: human-associated habitat; material: faeces | place: Denmark | collected 2008/2010 | reverse complement strand
CAGCCTTTTCAAAGGCTGCAGAGCGCGAGACAGCGTCTCGCGACCTTAACCGGCGCAGCCGGAAAGAAAATCCAGGAGCAAGGGCCGCACGGCGCGCAGCGCATAGGCACTTGCTCCGACTTTTCAGAAGGAACGCAAAAAGGACACCCGAGTTTTTGGCTCGGATGTCCTTTTTTTGTTTGGCTAAGATGGGCCGCTCACAGGGCTATCGCCTACGGCGCGTGCGCCCTGTGAGCTAGTTTTTCTTTCCGGCTTCGCCGGTTTAGACCTTGGGGGCTCCGCCCCCAAACCCCTGCAGCCTTTGAAAAGGCTGGCGAAACTTTTTCGTTGTTACAACACCAGGTCCACTGCGTGGGGCAACACTTGGATTTCCGCTTTTTCGGCCCCAGGGACGTACTCCCCGTCCAGGGACCAGGGGAACTCCTCCCCACAGGAAAAGCTCACCCGGCGCACCTGCTGACGGATCACCAACTTGCCGTCCCCGCCTTTTTGCAGCAGGTGGAGTGTCTGGCCCCATTCCACCGGGCTTTTGGGCATGCGCACCAGGGTCAGCTCCAACAGGCCATCATCCAGCCGGACCTTTTCCGGGTCCAGCTTCAGCACACCCCCCAGAGAGGTGGAACTGCTCACCGCTCCAAAGAGAAACTCTCCGCTATAAGTTTGGCCATCGGCCTCCACCTCCGCCGGGCAGGGGTGCAGGTCGGACAGCTCCCGGGCACCCTCCAACACGTAGGCAAAATGCCCCAGAGTGGCCTTGGCCATGGGCGGCGTTCGGTAAGAGGACTGGGTAAACACCCCAAAGGAAGCCACATACAAGAACCGCCGGTCCCCAAAGGAGCCCAAATCCAAGGGGGTGGGACTGCCCTGCAGAATCTGCTCCGCCGCTTTCACCGGGTCCTTGGGAAGGCCCAGAGAGGAGGCAAAATCATTGGTAGTGCCCATGGGCACGTACCCCAAGGGCAGAGAGGCTCCCGCTTTCCCCAGGACCTCCACAGCCATACTCAAGGTGCCGTCCCCGCCGCAGCAGACCAGCAGGTCCGGGTGAGCATCGGCGGCCTGGTTCAAAAACACCTGGGCCTGCCGCACGGAATCAGTGACCGCCATCTTGGTTTTCTCCCCGCCCTGGCGGAACACCTGTTCAATCAGCTCTCCATTTTCCCGGGCATGGCGTCTGCCGGCATGGGCATTCACCAAAATCCAGACTTCTCTCATACGGCTGCCTCTTCCGGGGCCTCAAACTGGCTGTTATACAGCTGGGCGTAGAAGCCCCCCTTGGCCATCAGCTCCTCATGGGTGCCCTGCTCCACAATATCTCCATCCTTCATGCACAGGATCAAATCCGCACCACGAATGGTGGACAGACGGTGGGCGATGATAAAGCTGGTACGGCCCTTCATCAGGTTGTCCATGGCCTTTTGGATCAGCACCTCCGTGCGGGTGTCCACCGAGCTGGTGGCTTCGTCCAGGATCATCACCTTGGCGTCGGACAAAATAGCTCGGGCGATGGTCAACAGCTGTTTCTGACCCTGGGACACATTGGTGCTCTCCTCGTTGAGCTCCATGTGATAGCCCCCGGGCAAAGTGTGGATAAAGTGGTCCGCCTGGGCCAGGCGAGCCGCCTCCATGACTTCCTCGTCCGTGGCGGTGAGCTTGCCGTAGCGGATGTTCTCCAAGATGGTGCCACTGTAGAGCCAGGCGTCCTGGAGCACCATGCCAAACTGGCTTCTCAGGTCCTGCCGGGAGAACTCCGTGATGGGATGACCGTCCAGGGTGATCTGACCGGAATCCACATCATAGAACCGCATCAGCAGCTTGACCATGGTGGTCTTGCCCGCGCCGGTGGGGCCCACAATGGCCACCTTCTGGCCCGCCTTCACCGTGGCGGAGAAGTCCTTGATCACCGGCTCCTCCCCATAGCCAAAGGCCACGTGGTCAAAGGTCACGTCCCCCCGGACCTTCAGGTCCTGGGTGGTGACCTGGGGCTGGGTCTGCTCCTCTTCCTCCTCGTCCAGGAAGCGGAAGATCCGCTCGGCAGCGGCCACAGCCATCTGCAGCTGGTTGGAGATATTGGCCAGCTGGGTGATGGGCTGGGTGAAGCTGCGAACATACTGGATAAACGCCTGGATGCCGCCGATGGTCATGGACCCCCCAGCTGCCATAGCCGCGCCCACCATACAGATGACCACATAGCCCAGATTGCCCACAAAGTTCATCACGGGCATCATCAGGCCGGAGAGAAACTGGGACTTCCACCCGGCGCTCCAGAGCTTTTCGTTTTCCTTGTCAAAGGCTTCCACAGTCTCCTTTTCCCGGCCAAAAGCCTTAACGATCAGATGACCGCCGTACATCTCCTCCACCTGACCGTTGACAGAACCCAGATAGTTCTGCTGATCCATGAAGTGCTTCTGGGAGAACCGCACGATCACCATGACAAAGGCCAAGGACACCGGAATGATGCACAGGGCCACCAAGGTCAGCTGCCAGCTGATGGACAGCATCATGATCAGCACGCCGATCAGGGTGCAGACCGAGGTGATCAGCTGGGTGACGCTCTGGTTCAGGGAGTTGGTCAGGGTGTCCACATCGTTGGTGATCCGGGAGAGCACATCGCCCTGGCTGACCCGGTTGAAATAGGACAGGGGCAGCCGGTTGAGCTTCTTCTCAATGGAATCCCGCAGACCGTAGGACACGTCGGCGGTGACTCCCGCCATGATATACCCCTGGGCGTAGGAGAATCCGGCGCTGAGCAGGTAGATCCCGCCCAGGCACAGCAGCACGGTGCCGATATAGTCGAAGTTGATGCCGCCCTGGGCCCCGGTGATCATCTCCATCAGACCGGAGGCCAACTCGTCCGTAGCCAGGGCCAGCACCTTGGGTCCCACAATGGAGAATACCGTGGAGGCCGCTGCAAACAGCATGACAAAGATCATCGGCAGCCAGAAGGGCCGCAGGTAGGAGAGCAGTTTCTTTGAGCTGCCCTTAAAATTTTTCGCCTTTTCCCCCACCATCATGGGGCCATGACCGGGTCCGTGACCCGGGCCGCGGCGAGGGACATTTTTGGGTTCACTCATTCCAATTCCTCCTTTTGCAGCTGGCTTTCCGCGATCTCACGGTACTGGGGACAGGTGCGCAGCAGCTCCTTGTGGGTGCCCTTGCCCACCATCTTTCCCTCGTCCAGCACGATAATCTGCTGGGCGTGGAGAATGGTGCTCACCCGCTGGGCCACCAGCAGCACCGTGGCTCCCTGGGTGTCCTTGGCAAGGGCCTTCCGCAGGGCGGCGTCGGTCTTAAAGTCCAGAGCCGAGAAACTGTCGTCAAAGATGTAGATGGGCGCCTTTTTGGTCAGGGCCCGGGCGATGGACAACCGCTGGCGCTGTCCGCCCGAGACATTGGTGCCTCCCTGGGAGATGTGGGCCTCCACACCCAGCTCCAGCTGGCTTACAAAGTCCGCTGCCTGGGCGGTCTCCAAAGCCTTTTGAAGCTCTTCCTCCGTGGCGTCCTCCTTGCCGTAGCGCAGGTTGGATGCCACCGTGCCAGTGAACAGCAGCCCCTTCTGGGGCACGTAGCCGATCAGCTCCCGCAGGCGGTGCTGGGGCAGCTGGCGCACGTCCACGCCGTCAATGGTGATGGAACCCTGGGTCACATCGTAGAACCGGGGGATCAAGTTCACCAAGGTGGACTTGCCCGATCCGGTGGCGCCGATAAAGGCCGTGGTCTCGCCGGGTTTTGCCGTAAAGTTGATGTGCTCCAGCACATCGCTGTCCGCCCCGCCGTACCGGAAGGACACGTCATGGAACTCCACCAGGCCCTTGGGCTCCGGAAGCTCCGCGGGCTTTTCCGGGTCGGTGATGGACAGGGGCGCATCCAGCACCTCCCGGATCCGAGCGGCGGACACGCTGGCTCTGGGCACCAGAATGAACAGCATGGCGATCATCAAAAAGGCCATGATAATCTGCATGGAGTACTGGATAAAGGCCATCATGTCACCGATCTGCAAGGTGCTCTCGGCAATGGCATGGCCGCCCACCCACACAATCGCCACACTGAGCAGGTTCATGCCCAGCATCATGGCGGGCATCAGAATGCTCATCACCCGCTGGACAAACCGGTTGGTCTCCATCAGATCCCGGTTGGCCTTGTCGAAGCGGTTTTCCTCAAAGGACTCGTTGCCGAAGGCCCGCACCACCAGCATACCCGACAGGTTTTCCCGGCTGACCAGGTTCAGCCTGTCGATGAGCTTTTGCAGGATCTTAAACCGGGGCATGGCCACTGCCAGCGCCACCAGCACCAGGCCCAGGAACACCACCACAGCCACGGCGATGAGCCAGCTCAGAGAGACGCTCTTGCCCACGGCGAAGATCACGCCGCCAATGCCGATGATGGGGGCGTAGCAGATCATCCGCACACCCATGGTGATGAGCATTTGGATCTGCTGGACATCGTTGGTGGTACGGGTGATCAGGGACGCGGTGGAGAAGTGATCCAGCTCTCCACTGCTGAAGCTCTCCACTTTGGAGAACAGGTCGTGACGCAGGCGCTTGCCCACCGTGGCAGCCATCCGGGCAGAGAAGAAACCCACCAGCACCGTGGCGATGACACCCAGCAGGGCCACCCCCAGCATCTGCAGGCCCTTGCCCCAGATATAGCCGGTCTGGATGGCGCCGGTATCCACGCCCAACTCCTCATAAAAGAGCCGGACCAAGGTCACGCCCACCTGCTCCCCCATCAGGGAGCTGCCCTGGGCAGCCTGGCTTCGGGCGTCCTCCAGGCCCTCCTGGGGCACATAGGCCAGCAGCGGGGTCAGCTGATACAGCTTCTCCAGGCTGACGTCGTCCAGCCCGCCGCTCATGTTCACTGCGGAATCCCCTGCGCCGCCTTCCTGGGAATCCTCCGGAGCGGCATCCTGAGCGCTTTCTCCCTGGAAGGAACCTTCCTGGGAGGTTTCCTCTTCCCCGTAAACAGGCTCCTGGGTGTCGTACAGCTCAGGCTGTGCAGTCTCCATCCCGGGGTCCACAGCGTTGTTCCTCACGCTGACTCCTTCACTCTGAGCTGCAACCGGCTCTTCCAAGCCATAAGCTTCCGCCACGCCGGCATACTGGTCAGCGTCCTCCATGTTGTTGAGGGTGCCGTCCCCCTGGCTGTAGCCGTTCAGATTCGGATCTTCTGCATAGGGGTCGCCTTCCATGGCGCTGCCCATGGAGCCCTCCATCTGGCCATAGTCCTGGGCGCCGTCCATGCCCATGTTGGGGTTGGCCATAGCCGCCGCCTGGCCCAGGTCCTCACCATGCTGCTCCAGATAGAGCAGCATGGCGTAGCTTGCCCGGTTATAGGCGTCATTCAAGGCCTCCAAATCCTCCTGGGAGGTGCCGCTGCGCAGGACGCACACCGTCTCCTCCCGAGCCAAGGGGTACTCCTCCGCGATGCGCTGGGATTCGCTGCTGCCCGGCTCTATGGTATAGTATCCGCTTTCCAGCCGCAGTTTATCCTGGTTATCGGCAAAGGCACAGAGCAAATCCAGGCCCTCTTTCCGCAGGGCGGTGGGGGCTCCTGCCTCGATGCCCCCCTGCTGAATGCCCACGTTCACCATGTCGCTCATCAGGTTGGGCAGGCTCAAATCGCAGGCGGCCTGACCAAAGAGCAGAATCAAACACAAAAGCAATACCGCCCAAAAGGGCTTCAAATAGCGCGCCATCAATTTCATAGGCTCGCCCCCTTTCCAGTTTCCTGGACAGTTTGCAATCTATCCAGGTTTTCCGTCATCTTTCCCACCATGGAGTAGAAGGCCTTGGCCTCCTCCTCGGTGATGCCTTTACAGAGATGGCTAAAGAACTCCTTTCTTGCTTGCACCAGCCGGTCCACCATCTCCTGGGCCACGGGCAGCAGCCGCAGCCGCACCACCCGGCGGTCCTCCTGATCGTGGACAGCCTCCACATACCCGCGGCGCACCAGCTGATCCACCGCCTTGCTCACCAGGGACCGGGGCATCCCCCGCTCCTGGCTGATATCTCTGGCGGTGTCGAAGGTACCCCGCTGCAAAAACAGCAGCACCTCGATTTCATTTTGGGTCAGGCCTTCCTCACGGACAACCTCCCGCAGTGCTGTACGGACGTTACGCCGCACCCGCATCATCACCACTGCCAGGTTTTCTTCCATACCCACAGGCCGTTTGACGTTCACAGACGCTTTCCCCTTTCCCGGAAACTAATTCCTTTCCGAACTGTTTCTTTTTGAACTAATTCACGAAGGCGATTATAGCACCCCTCCGGGAGTCCGTCAACCAAAGCAGCAGAAATTCAAAATCTTTTTACAGTTAACCGGCTGCTCGCAGAAAAAAAGACACCCGAGTTTTTGGCTCGGGTGTCTTTTTATGATTCCCAAAAGGGGGCCGGCGCAAGTGCCTATGCGCTGCGCGCCGTGCGGCCCTTGCACCTGGTTTTTCTTTCCGGCTGCGCCGGTTTTAAGGTCATGGGGCGCTGCCCCACACCCTGCAGCCTTTGAAAAGGCTGGCGAAACTTTTTCGTTTTGTTTACTGCTGGCTCAGCCGGTACACAGCTGCCCCATGCTTGGGCAACACAGCAGCCAGCTTTTCCTCAACAGTCCCCTGGTCCTGATGGGTCCACAGCTCCCGGGCGGTGTATGCGCCAGAAAGCTCCAGCTCCTTAAAGCAGGCGGTGATCTCCTGCTCCTGGTCCGACAGGTTGAACAGCGCCACATAGACGCTGCCATCCCGGGTGTCCACACTCCGCCAGGCGCAGGCCTTCTCGGTGCGGTAGATCTGGTGGGCTCCTTCGCCAAAGCGATGCATATCCAGGATCTCCCGGTTGGTCAGCAGGCTGAGGGTAAACTCGTCATTCTCCCGCATTTCGCCGCCCATAATCAGCGGGCTGCGGAAGATGCACCACAAACTCATCATGGTGATCTGCTCTTCCGGGGTGAACTTGGTCCAGGTGCTCTCCTGAGAGAAGCCCCGCAAATGCAGCCGGATCCGCCCCAAGGGCAGCATATCGCAGTCAGGCCAGCAGCCCGGGGATACCTGGCGCTCCCACACCTCGCAGCGCCAGAACATCTCCTGCAGCAGGTCCCAGCGATCCCAGAAATCGTCGGTAATCCGCCACATATTGGCGTTCTGCCGCAGATGCCATGCCTTGTCGATCACAGCCGGTCCCGGGGACAGGCTGAGCACCATATCCCTGCCGCACTTATCAATGGCCTTGCGGATCATCTCGATCTCCGCCGCTCCGGAATAGGGGTTGTCCGGGTAGGCATTGGTATTGCAGATGTCGTCCACCTTGACGAAGTCCACTCCCCAGGAGGCGTACAGCTCAAACAGGGAGTCGTAATAGGCCTGGGCGCCTTCCTTGGAGGCGTCCACGCCGTACATATCCGTATTCCACCGGCACACAGAGGCGCTGGAGGCGATCTTATCACAGGTGGTATTGGTGCCCTTCACCGGCAGATGCTTATGCACTGCCAGCCGGGGCACTCCCCGCATGATGTGGATACCGAACTTCAGCCCCATGTTGTGGATCTGCTCAGCAATGGGCCCAAAGCCCTTGCCCCCCGCTGCAGACGGGAACCGCTCCACCGCAGGCAGCTGCCTGCCGTACTCGTCCAGGGTCAGCCAGGCAAAGGGCACATAGTCCGGCTGATACCGCCCGGCAGTGGGCTCGCTCCACTGGATGTCGCACACCACGTACTCCCAACCGTAATCCTTCAGATGCTGGGCCATATACTGGGCGTTGCCCAGCAGCTGTTCCTCATTGACGCTGGGGCCGTAGCAGTCCCAGCTGTTCCACCCCATGGGCGGGGTGAGGGCCACGTTGTCTTTTCTCATTGGTTTCTCCTCTCATTCCGGCGGGTCACACAGATTCCCGCTCCACTAAATTCCAATCCAGGGTCACGCTCTTCTCCTCGTGACCGGCCATCATACTGATTAACTTTCTGGCGGCACAGGCTCCCAGGCTCTCCTTGGGATGGGCAAAGGAAGTCAGTCCCACTGTGGCCAGCGCACCCAGAGGGCTGTCGTCAAAGCTGATGATCGCCTTGTCCCCGGGCACTTGCAGCCCGTGAGACACCAACGCCTTTTCCAGCTTGACCGCCACCTCGTCGTTATAGCACACCACCGCCGTGCAGGAAGAGATCTTCTCCAGCAGCCGGGTGACCACATACTCTTCGGAAAGCAGGCTCTCCCGGTTGGCGGAGTTGAACCAACTGACCCACTGATCCTGCAGGGGCAGGCCGTTTTTCAGCAGCCCCTGGGTGTAGCCGTAATACCGGTCCAACCCCTGAATATCATCGTTCTTAAAGATACCTCCGATGCGCCGGTGTCCCTTGGCCAGCAGGTACTCCACTGCCTCAAAGCCTCCCTGACGGTCGTCCATGGTGACGGACACGCAGCTGCGCAGAGCAGGGTAATAGCCGTTGAAAAACACCACGGGAATCCCCATCTCCTGAAGCTTTTCGTACAGGGGCAGATTGGGATTGGGCAGGGCGCTTTTGGTGCCCTCCACAATGAGGCCGTCGATCTTTTTCTCCATGCACTCCTTGAGGATGCGCCGCTCGTTGTCCACCTGGTTCCGGGTGGCAAAGAGCAGGGGGAAAAAGCCCTCCTCAGAAAGCTCTCCCTCAATACCCCGCAGAATGGAGGGGAAAATGTACTCGCTGATGTAGGTGGCAATGACTCCAACATTCCAGGTCCGCCGGGGACGGGGCTCCGTGCGGTGGACATAGGTGCCGCTGCCCTGCCGCCGCTGGATCAGCCCTTCCTGCTCCAGCAGGGAGAGGGCCTGGCGGACAGTCTGACGGCTCATGCCAAACTGAGCGGCCATCTCGTTTTCCCCGGGCAGGCACTGGCCGTTCTGGTACACTCCCCGCAGGATGCTTTTCTTCAGCTGTTCGAACAGCTGAATGTACTTTGCCTTCTCCTTCATGGGCGTCACTCCTTCTTTCGCCGGAGCAATTCTCCAGCCCCAAAAAGTTGTACTTACATTTTACGGGATTCCCTGGGGGATGTCAAGAAAGTTCGGCGTTTTTCCGGGGGTTGATTACTCCTTCACACCCACGGCCTCCAGGATCTGCCCGTGGTACTGGGGACAGGCCTTTTTCAGGGACACCGGCCGCCCATTGGGGCCGATAAAACAGTGCTGGGTGCGGCCCACACACCGCAGGGTTCCCGTGGCCAAATCCCGCACCTGATAGGTGAAGGCGATCCGGGTGCCGGTGTAGCTCTCCACCCGGGTCTCGATCTCCACAGTCTCGCCAAACCGGGTCATGGTGCGGTACTCCGCCTCGGCTTTGAGCACCGGGCTCATTACCCCCAGTGCCTCCATCCTGTCATAGCCGAAGCCACCCTCCTCCATCAGGGCAGTTCGGGCCTCCTCAAACCAGCGGATGTAGTTGGAATGATGGACACAATTCATCTTGTCCGTTTCATAATATTGCACTTTATGGGTATACATGATTGACTCCATCTTCGCTCGCTCCCTTCTCTTGTGGAGTATTATACTCCCCCCGGCCCTCAAAGAAAAGGGATTTCTTCCTGGCATTTCCACGGCAGGACCGGAGGCTTTCAGTTGATTTTTGCTGCAAAAAATGATACTATGATTTTGTACAGCCTTTCAACAAATTTCGCATCAGTAAAACTTGAGAAATGTTCTTAAAAACGCGGCGGCTTCTGTAAGGATTATAGACTTTTTCACAGACATCCCGCCGCGGCGCACCCTTGGGGAACAGCCTCAAGGAAGTGGGCGCCGCTTTCGGAAAGGATGATTGAAAAAAGATGAAGATCGGTTTGGACGTGGGCTCCACCACCCTGAAGTGCATGGTGTATGACCGGCAAGGGCAACCGGTATATCAAGAGTACGAGCGGCACTACTCCCAAATTGCGGAGAAAGCCTCGGGAATGCTCACCCGGATTCAGGAGAAATTCCCCCAGGAAAAGCGGGCCAGCCTCTGCGTATCGGGTTCAGCTGGCATGGGCCTGGCCGAGGATCTGGGCATCCCCTTTGTCCAGGAGGTGTACGCCACCCGCACCGCCACCAAGAAGTACATCCCCGATGCGGACGTGGTCATTGAGCTGGGAGGCGAGGACGCCAAAATCCTCTTCCTCACCGGCTCCATGGAAGTGCGCATGAACGGCTCCTGTGCCGGCGGCACCGGCGCCTTCATCGACCAGATGGCCACCCTGCTCTCCATCACCCCCGATGAGCTGAACACCATCGCCGGGCAGAGCCAGCGCTCTTACAGCATTGCCTCCCGGTGCGGCGTGTTCGCCAAATCGGACATTCAGGCCCTCTTAAACCAGGGCGCTCAGAAAAATGACATTGCTCAGAGCATCCTCACCGCCGTGGTGAACCAGACCATTGCCGGTCTGGCCCAGGGCCGGGAGATCACCGGCAAGGTGGTGTATCTGGGCGGACCTCTGACCTTCCTGTCCCAGCTGCGGGCAGCTTTTGACAGGATCTTGGGCGTGGAGGGCATCTACCCGGAAAACTCCCTGTACTATGTGGCGGCGGGCGCGGCCCTGGCCGGCACGGGCGAGGAGTTTGACCTGGCTGAGATCACCGACCGGATCGCTCATTACAGCTCCAGCCACCACTACCAGAGCAGCGCTGCCCTGTTCCACGATGAGGAGGAGTACGAGGAATTCACCCTCCGCCACCAGAAGGACTCCGTGCCCACTGACGCCCCCCTGCTGGAGGACAAAATCGCCTATGTGGGCATTGACGCCGGTTCCACCACGGTGAAGGCCGTGGCCATCAACTCCAACGAAGAGATCATCTACTCCCGGTACCTGCCCAACTCCGGCAACCCGGTACCCTTGGCCAAGGACTTCCTCTCCGACCTGTATGAGAAGTTCCCCGGCATCCAGATCCGCTCCTCCGCCTCCACCGGCTACGGCGAGGAGATCATCAAGAACGCCTTCGGCCTGGATATGGGCGTGGTGGAGACCATCGCCCACTTCACCGCCGCTAAGAAATTTGAACCCCAGGTGGACTTCATCATCGACATCGGCGGCCAGGACATCAAATGTTTTAAGATTAAAAACGGCACCATTGACAATATCTTTTTGAACGAGGCATGTTCCTCCGGCTGCGGCAGCTTTTTGCAGACCTTCGCCGGTGCCCTGGGCTACCAGATGGCAGACTTCGCCAAGCTGGGCCTCTTCGCTGACAGCCCCGTGGACCTGGGCTCCCGCTGCACCGTGTTCATGAACTCCTCGGTGAAGCAGGCCCAAAAGGACGGCGCCTCCATTGAGAACATCTCCGCAGGACTTTCCACCAGCGTGGTGAAAAACGCCCTGTACAAGGTCATCCGTGTCACCGACGCCAAGAGCCTTGGAGACCACATTGTGGTCCAGGGCGGCACCTTCTTAAATGATGCGGTGCTGAGAGCCTTTGAAAAGGAGATTGGCAAGTATGTGATCCGGCCCTCCGTCTCCGGGCTGATGGGCGCTTACGGCGCGGCTCTTTACTCCAAGGAGAAGGGCCGGGGCGAGAGCTCCATCATCGGGCCCGAGGATCTAAAAGCCTTCACCCACGAGGTCAAGGCCATCACCTGCAACGGCTGCGAGAACCACTGCCGCCTGACGGTGAACACCTTTGCCAACGGCGCCCGGTACATTGCCGGCAACCGCTGCGACAAGCCCTTGAAAAAGAGCACCCCCACTGCCCAGTACAACCTGTACGACTACAAAAAGGAGCTTTTGGCCTCCTACGCCCCCTGTGAAGGCCCCCGGGGCACCATCGGCATCCCCATGGGTCTGAATATGTTCGAGCTGTTCCCCTTCTGGTACACCTTCTTCACCAAGCTGGGCTTTGGAGTGATCCACTCCCCCGAGTCCGACCGGAAGCTCTACTTCCGAGGCCAGCACACCATCCCCTCGGATACGGTGTGCTATCCGGCCAAGCTGATGCACGGTCATATTGAGGCGCTACTGGATAGGAACCCCGACGCCATCTTCTACCCCTGCATGAGCTACAACCTGGATGAGCACCTGGGGGATAACCACTATAACTGCCCGGTGGTGGCCTACTACCCGGAGGTGTTGGACGCCAACATCGCCGCCTTGGAGGATGTGAAGTTCATCTACGACTATGTGGGCCTCCATCGCCGGAAGGACTTCCCCGGGAAGATGACCAACATCCTGTCCCGGTACTTTGACCCCATTCCGGAAAAAGAGGTGAAAGCCGCCTCTGATGCAGCCTACGAAGAGTATTACGCTCACATGGAGCGCATCCATAAAAAGGGCCAGGAGTACCTTGCCCTGGCCAAGGAAAAAAATTTGCCGGTGATCGTGCTGTCCGGACGTCCCTACCACCTGGACAGCGAGATCAACCACGGCATTGACAAGCTGATCTGCGAGTGCGGCGCCGTGGTGGTCACCGAGGACTCCGTCAGCGAGCTGGAGCGCAAATTCGCCACTGGCGTCTTGAACCAGTGGACCTACCATGCCCGGCTCTACGCCGCCGCCAAGTATGTGGTGGATTCCGGCGACAAGCGGATCAACCTGGTGCAACTGGTGTCCTTTGGCTGCGGCGTGGACGCCATCACCGGTGACGAAGTCCGGTCCATCCTGGAGGAGGGCGACCGGATCTATACCCAGATCAAGATTGACGAAATCACCAACCTGGGCGCAGTGCGCATCCGTCTGCGCAGCCTCTTCGCCGCCCTGGGATTGGGCAGTGAGGCAGCGCCAAACTAAAAAAGTTTTTGGGGCGCCTTTTTTCAAAAAGCTGCGACCTTAACAGCAAAGCGCAGCTTTGCAAAGAAAAGCAGCGAGGACGGCGCGCCAGCGCAAAGCGCTGTAGCCGCTCCGAGCGGACGGCCAGCACTCAGCCGCCTGTAAGCCAACAAAGCCGTCGTGTTTGGTGCGCTTATGGGAGACAAGGGAGAACCGTCCGTGCCTTGGCCTATGGGCTTCGCGCCGTGCGGCCCGCGGCACTGCATTATTTTGCGGCTTCGCCGTTTCAGACCGCAGGGCTCTGCCCCGCACCCTGCCGCCTTTGAAAAGGCGGGCGAAACTTTTTCTCGCCTTCGGCGCACCGGTTCGCTTGCAGAAAGGAGACTTTTCCATGTCCGACAACGCAAACCGGGTGGAATTCACCCGGGAAATGAAAAAAGATTACACCATCATCACCCCCAACATGGCTCCCATCCACTTTGAGCTCATCAAGAATGTGCTGGAGAGCTTTGGGTTCCATATCGAGCTGCTGCGCACCACCGGCCGGGAGATCGTGGACGAGGGGCTTAAATATGTCCACAACGACACCTGCTACCCCGCACTGCTGTCCATCGGCCAGCTGATGCACGCCCTGCACAGCGGCAAGTACGACCTGCACAAGGTGGCCCTCATCATGACCCAGACCGGCGGTGGATGCCGGGCCTCCAACTACATCCACCTGCTGCGCAAAGCCCTGAAAAAGGACGGCCTGGACTTCATCCCCGTGATCTCCGTGAACCTGTCCGGCCTGGAGTCCAACCCCGGATTCAAGATCACCCTGCCCATGATCCGCCGGGCCATCGCCGCCCTGACCTACGGCGACCTGCTGATGCTCCTCAAAAACCAGACCAAGCCCTACGAGGTCACCCCCGGCGAGAGCGACGATCTGGTAAAAAGCTGGATCCAAAAGCTCACCAAGCTCTTTGAGCAGGGCAAGGCCTTCTCCCAGCGGGAGGTGCGGGAGTACTTCGACCAGATCGCCCAGTCCTTTGCTGACGTGAAGCGCCGGGACGTGGTGAAAACCAAAGTGGGCGTGGTGGGCGAAATCTACGTCAAATATTCCCCCCTGGCCAACAACGACTTGGAGCAGTTCCTCTTTGAGCAGGACTGCGAAGTCATGGTGCCGGGAATCCTGGCTTTCATGATCTTCAAGGTGGATAACCGGTTGGAGGATATCAACCTCTACGGCGGAAACCAGGCGAAAAAGCAGGTCTGCACCCTGCTGAAATGGTACTTCACCAAGTATGAGACCGACCTCATTGCGGCGGTGAAGAAGTTCCCGCAGTTCACCGCCCCCGCCCCCTATTCCCACCTGAAGGAGCTGGCCGGAAAGGTCATCGGCTACGGCTGCAAGATGGGTGAGGGCTGGCTGCTCACCGCCGAGGCCATGGAGCTGGTGGAGAGCGGCTACGGCAACGTGGTATGCGCCCAGCCCTTTGGGTGCCTGCCCAACCACATTGTGGGCAAGGGGATGATCCGCAAGGTCAAGAAGATCTATCCCCAGTCCAATATTGTGCCCATCGACTACGACCCCAGCGCCACCCAGGTTAACCAGGAAAACCGCATCAAGCTGATGCTGGCGGTTGCCCGGGAACAGCAGCGGGACCGGGAAGAGGCTCAGGCCGGCGCCTCCGCCCAGCCCACCCCTGCCCAGGCGTAATCGGGAGAGGTTGTTGGGAGAGTTTTCCACAGGAAAAGAGAGAGGATGTTAACACGATGGCACAACGCAAAGTGATTCTCAGCGCGGACAGCACCTGTGACCTGGGGGAGGAACTCAAAGCCAGGTACGATGTGCAGTACTATCCCTTCCACATCATTCTGGAGGGAAAGGATTACCAGGACAACGTGGACATTCACGTGCCGGAGATCTTCCAGGCCTATTACGACAGAAAATCCCTGCCCCGGACGGCGGCCATCAACGTGGAGGAGTATGTGGAGTACTTCCGCCCCTGGGTGGACCAGGGATACGACGTGATCCACTTCTGCCTGGGTGGGGCGCTGTCCAGCTCTCAGCGGAACTGCGTGCTGGCAGCCCGGGAGCTGGGCGGCCACGTATTCCCCATTGACAGCTGCAACCTGTCCACGGGCATCGGCCTGCAGATCATCGAAGCGGGGGAGCGAATTGCCGCCGGCATGTCCGGCGCAGAGGTGGCAGAGGCCATGAAGGCCATCACTCCCAATTGCCACGCCAGCTTTATCCTGGACACCCTGGAGTTCATGCGGGCGGGAGGACGGTGCTCCACCATTGTGGCGGTGGGAGCCAATCTGCTGGCCCTGAAGCCCTGTATTGAGGTCAACAGCGCCGACGGCTCCATGCACGTGGGCAAAAAATACCGGGGCCCGCTGAAAAAGGTACTGGCCCAATACGTCCGGGACAAATTGGCCCAGTACCCCAACATCAAACGGGATCACTTGTTCATCACCTACACCACCATTGACCCCAGTTATGTGGACCTGGTGCGCCAGACGGTCCAGGAAGTGATGGATTTCAAGGAAATCCACATCACCACCGCCAGCTGCACCATCGCCAGTCACTGCGGTCCCAACACCTTGGGGATCCTCTTTGAAACGGAATAAGCCCTTCTTGGCGGCCTCCCTTTTGGGAGGCCGCTTTTTTGCTTTTTTAGGATTCCACCGGCTTCGGCCTTTCCCCGTAAAATTCGGGGGAGTTCGCTCAGGGCTTTTTGCCCAAAACGCCGAAATTGCATATTCAAGCTGGGAATCTTGCAAAACCCATTGCACTTTCAAAACGGGTTGTGTAATATGATATCTGTTTCTTTTGCCGGACTGCCTGTCCGGCGATTTCCACTTTTTGGAGGTGCTTTCCCTTGACCAAGGATATGACCGTCGGGTCCCCTATGAAGCTGGTGTTTCACTTTGCCATTCCGTTGATGTTCGGCAACTTGTTCCAGCAGTTCTATTCCATGGTGGACACCATCATCGTGGGCCGGTTTTTGGGCACCAACGCCTTGGCGGCAGTGGGTTCCACTGGCTCCATCAACTTTTTGATCCTTGGCTTCTGCCTGGGCACCTGCGCGGGCTTCACCATCCCGGTGGCCCAGAGCTTCGGCTCCAAGGACATCAAAGATCTGAAGCGCTATGTGGGCAATATCGTCTGGCTGGCAGCGGGATTTTCCCTGCTGTTCACCGTGGCTACGGTGGTGCTCTGCCGGCCCATCCTCCAATGGATGAACACCCCCGCTGACATCATCGACGACGCCTACCACTACATTGTGGTCATCTTCCTGGGGATCCCCACCATTGTGCTGTACAACGTCCTGGCCAGCCTTCTGCGTGCCCTGGGCGACAGCCGCACCCCTGTGGTGTTTCTGGTGATGGCCTCCCTGCTGAACATCGCACTGGACCTGTTCCTCATTGTGGTCATCCCCATGGGTGTGGCCGGTGCGGCCTGGGCCACGGTAATCTCCCAAGGGATCTCCGGCCTGTGCTGCCTGCTCTTTATTTGGAAGAAATTCCCCCTGCTCCACATCTCCCGGGACGACCTCACCCCTCGCAAGTCCTACATCAAACGGCTGCTCTCCATGGGTGTGCCCATGGGCCTGCAGAGCTCCATCACCGCCATCGGCAGCATTCTCCTGCAGACCTCGGTCAACGGCCTGGGCTCCGTGGTGGTGGCTGCCATCACCGCCGCCAGCAAGCTCTATCAGCTGTTTGGCTGCGTCTTTGACGCTCTGGGTGTGGCCATGTCCACCTATGGCGGTCAGAACATCGGCGCTCGCCGGGGCGACCGGATTTTCCCCGGCCTGCGGGCAGGTATGATTATCGGCAGCGTGTATTCCATCCTGGCCCTGGTGGTGATCCTGCTCTTTGGCAGGCCCCTGGTCCAGCTCTTTGTGGACGGCAGCGAAACCGTCATCATCGACCAGGCGTACCAGTTCATGGTGATTCAGGTGGCCTTTTTCATCCCCCTGGCCGGAGTCAACGTGATCCGCCTGCTGATTCAGGGCATGGGCTACAGCAAGCTGGCGGTGTTCGCCGGCGTCTTTGAGATGATCGCCCGAGGGAGCTTCGGCCTGTTCCTGGTGCCGGCCTTTGGATTCAACATGGCCTGCTTTGCCAGCCCCGCCGCTTGGATCCTGGCGGACAGCTTCTTGATCCCCGCCTATTTGAAAGTCATGCGTCACGTGAAGGAATTCGGCCGGTAAACCGCCGGTTTCCCCAAAAAGAAAGGAGATCCGCTTTTCCAGCGGACCTCCTTTTTTCTTGTCTACTTCAACCTCAAATGCCCAGCAGAGCGGGAGCAGCCTCCGTCATCTTGCGGATCTCCTCCTGGGATTGGGCCATGGTGGCGCCCTTGCCGGAGAGGTAAATCTTGATCTTGGGCTCGGTGCCGGAAGGACGGGCGATCAGCTTGCAGCCATTGGCCAACCGGTACTCCAACACGTTGGACTTGGGCAGGTTGATGGTGCCCTCCTTGTCCCCGTAAGAGACCGACTCCAAATAGTCGCTGCGGCCGATGACCTGGGCGCCGGCGATCTCAGCCGGGGGATTCTGCCGCAGGTTTGCCATGATGCTCTGCATGGTCTTCATGCCGTCCTCACCCTCAAAGCTGAAGTTCAGGGTGGCGTTCTGATAGTAGCCGTACTTCTCGTACAGGTCGTTCATCACATCCACCAGGGTCTTGCCCTGACGCTTGTAATAGGAAGCCATCTGGCAGATCAGCATGCTGCCGTCCACGGCGTCCTTGTCCCGGACATAGCCGCCGGACAGGTAGCCATAGCTCTCCTCAAAGCCCAGCAGGAAGCTGTCGGCGTTGCCCTCTTTGGCTTCCAGTTCGGCAATGATGTCGCCGATGTATTTAAAGCCGGTCAGGCAGCGGCGCATCTCCACGCCGTAATCTTTGGCGATGGGGTCCACCATGTCCGTGCTGACGATGGTCGTCACCGCCACAGGATGGGCCGGAAGCTTGCCTTGCTCCTGCTTTACCTTGGCGATAAAGTTCAGAAGCAGGATACCGACCTCGTTGCCGGTCATCAATACATACTCGCCCTTCTGGTTCACGGCGATGCCCACCCGGTCGCTGTCGGGGTCTGTGGCCAGCAGCAGGTCGGGCTGCACCTTCTCGCACAGCTCCAAGCCCTTCTGCAAAGCCTCCCGGAACTCGGGGTTGGGATAGGGGCAGGTGGGGAAATTGCCGTCTGGCTCGCTCTGCTCGGGAACAATGGTGACATCCTTGATGCCGATGCGGTCCAGAATGCGGGTAACGCACATCTTGCCCGCGCCGTTCAAGGGGGTATACACCAGCTTCAAGTTGCTGGCGTCGTCGATCAGGCTCTCCTTATACACATCGTCCAGGAAAGCGTTTACAGTCTCTTCTCCTATGTATTCGATCAGACCCTGCTTCACGCCTTCTTCAAAGTCCATCTTCTTCACGTCAGAGAAAATGTCCAGGGACTGGATTTCAGCGGTGATGCCGTCAGCCATGTCCGAGGTGATCTGGCAGCCATCGCTGCCGTAAGCCTTATAGCCGTTGTACTTGGCAGGGTTGTGGCTGGCGGTGATGCAGATACCCGCGTCACACTTCAGATGCCGCACCGCGTAGGAAAGGGCCGGAGTGGGCATCAGCTGGGGATAGAGGTAAGCCTTGATGCCATTGGCAGCCAGCACAGCGGCGGACTGCTGCGCAAACAGCACACCCTTAATGCGGCTGTCGTAGGCAATTGCCACGGACTGGGGCTTGCCGTCAGCGTGCTGAAGCAGGTAGTTGGACAGGCCCTGAGTGGCCTTGCGAACGGTGTAGACATTCATGCGGTTGGTGCCCGCGCCGATGACGCCTCGCAGGCCAGCGGTGCCGAACTCCAAATTCTGATAAAAGCGGTCGTTGATCTCGTCATCCTGCCCCTGAATGGATGTTAGCTCCTCCGTGAGGTCCGGATCGTCCAAGGGCTCCTTGAGCCATCTCTCAAATTCCGTCATGATGAAGCCTTTCCTTTCTTATCGGCGCGCCGGGAATCCGGCGCCGGCCAGAGATTTTTGGATCTTTTACTGAGTTTAGATTACCATTTTTCGCCAACCCTGTCAACTCGAAACGAGGGACCTCACGGCAGTTTTACCACGTTGGTCACAATCCCCTGGGGGGTGATATCCAGGATGCCATAGGAGGCGCCATACCCATTGACCGACCCGGGATTCATCATGTAAAGCCCGTCCTCATAATCGGTGAAGGCGTTGTGGGTGTGACCGTACAGCAGCACCTGGGCTCCTTTTTCCCGGGCGGCGCACACAATGGTGTACTGTCCGGACTTCACCCCGTACAGATGCCCGTGGGTGTAGAAGATCTTCACCCCTTCGGCGGTAAATTCCCCGGTGGGGGGCAGCTGGCTGCCAAGATCGCAGTTGCCCTTCACTGAGAGAAACATCTTCTCCGGGAACAGATTTTTCACCCGGGCCACGTCATCCTCCCCGTCCCCCAGGTGGATGACCACCTCCGCCTTGGGCTGGGCCATAATGGCCCGCCGCAGCCCATAGGCACTGCCGTGACTGTCCGACACCACTAAAATCCTCATTGCGCAATTCCTTCCTTTCCATACACATCTTCCCACAAGGGCGTTCATTTTTCCCAGTCCTTCGCATACACTGTGTTGCGGGATGCTCCCGCGGGAAGGAGGGAATCCCATGCCTGCCAACAACAGCAACAACCAGCTGGAATCCCTGCTGCGGCTGACGGCTCAGCGTTTGGGCACCACGCCCCAGGCGCTGAAGGACGCTGCACAGCGGGGGGATTTTTCCAACATTCTGGCAAATCCCAACTCTCAGGAGAACAGCGCGCTGAAGAAGGTGCTCTCCGACCCTGAGGCCGCCAAGAAGCTGCTTTCCACGCCCCAGGCGCAAAAGCTGTTCCAGCTGTTTCAAAACAAACAGGGGGAATAATCCCCCGGAGAGGAGCGTTCCATGGATGACCTGACCCAGCAACTGCAAAACATTCTGGCGGACCCCCAGGCGATGAACCAGATCCAGGGGATGCTCCGCTCCCTGGGCGGGGAGCAATCCCAGCCCAAAGCCCCGGAACCCGCCGGACCGGATCTGTCGGCCCTGGCGGGTCTGCTGGGGGGCGGTCAGAGCGGCGGTCAAAGCGCCAACATGGGCCTAAACACTCAAACCCTGGCCATGGTGGGGAAGCTGGCTCCCCTGCTCAGTCAAGCCAACCGGGAGGACGATGCCACCCGGCTGCTGCGGGCGTTGCGCCCCCTGCTGGGGGAAGCCCGTCAAAAAAAGGTGGACGAAGCCATCCAGATCCTGCAGATGCTGCGGCTTCTGCCCTTACTCAAGGAAAACGGGGTCTTTTCCGGGCTGCTGTCCAGCCTGATGTGAGGGAGGGTAGCCCATGGCACAGGAACTGGACATGAACCGTCTGCGGGAGGATGCGGCCCGCCGGGCCCGGGAGATGCAAGCCCGGGCACACATTCCTCCGCCCCGAAGCTCCAAGCCCCAGCCTGCCCCCCAGGAGGAAGCACCCCAGCCCCCTCAGCAGGAGGCCCTGGCTGGGGAGAAGTCAAATTCCGGCAGCTTACTGGACGCCTTTTTCCAGGACAAGGAGCGGACCATCATTTTGGCGCTGCTTCTGCTGCTCAGCGGGGAGGGGGAAAACCACGAGCTGCTATTTTCCCTGCTATTTCTACTGCTTTAGCGGGAAGCAAGGGCGCCTGGCTACTCTGAGGGGGACTTCTGGAAGCGGGCCGGGGCTGACGGCTACTGCCTTCGGCAGGCCCGCCGTCTGCCCCTGGTGTTTTCTTT
>OBYM01000525.1_pt1 | contig 20756 bp, 19 predicted proteins | sample 1538191 | NCBI WGS metagenome assembly OBYM01 (sample SAMEA2580165, study PRJEB22360) | human gut metagenome | biome: human gut; feature: human-associated habitat; material: faeces | place: Denmark | collected 2008/2010 | reverse complement strand
CGGCTGCGGGTGACGGAAGCGGCGTGGCGGCGGGTGCCGGGCGGCATGGAGCTGACCGTTACCCTTGCGAACGAGGGCAGCGCCCCCTTTTACTGGGACTGGCCGGTGAACCTCTACGCGGAAACGGCGGAGGGCACCACGCTGGAAACGGTTCCGCTGGGTATCTCGCTGCCGGAACTGCTGCCGGGACAGACCCGGACGGCAAAGGTCAAACTCGCCGCCCTGTCCGCACCCTTCTGGGAAGAGCGGGACCGGCGGGTGACCATGGGCATCGTGGACCCCATGACGGGCCGGGATGCCGTCCGCTTCGCGATGCAGACGGCGCAGGAAAACGGCCGCGCTGTCCTCTTTGCGGGGGTCTGAACACAAAAAAGCCTGAGACTTGTGAGGGCAGGTCTCAGGCTTTTTTGCTGCCTTGCGGCAGCGATTCAGGAATATAGGAAATGGAGAGTGTCAGAGATCAAAGGATGCGCACCCGAATGACGGCGGGGATGGCGGAGAGCTTTTCGGCCAGCGCTGCATTCACGGCACCGGTGGCATCCAGCATGGTGTAGGCCATGTTCTTTTTGCTCTTGTTCACCATGTTTTCGATGTTCAGGCCCGCTTCGGTGGTCAGCGCGGTGATCTGGCTGATCATGCCGGGCTCGTTTTTGTGGATGATGCAGATGCGCTTGCCGCCGGCGCGGGGCTGGACCACCTCCGGCAGGTTCACCGAGTGGGTGATGTTGCCGTTCTTGAGGTAATCGCTGATCTCCAGCGCGGCCATGACGGCGCAGTTGTCCTCGGCTTCCGGGGTGGAGGCGCCCAGATGGGGGGTGCAGATGACGCCCGCCTTGCCCAGCAGGGCTTCGGTGGGAAAATCGGTCATGTAGCCGGAGACTTTGCCGGCCTCCAGCGCATCCAGCAGGGCGGGGGTGTTCACCAGCTCGCCGCGGGCATAGTTCAGGATCTTCACGCCGTCCTTGCACAGGGCAAGGGTCTGGGCGTTGATGGTGTCCTTGGTGGTGGGCAGGTAGGGCACATGGATGGTGATGTAGTCGCACAGGGGCAGCATGTCGTTCAGGTTCACACAGTGGTGTACCTGGCTGCTCAGGTTCCAGGCTGCCTCAATGGAGATGTAGGGGTCGTAGCCGTACACTTCCATGCCCAGCTCGATGGCGCAGTTGGCCACGCGGGAGCCGATGGCACCCAGACCGATGACGCCCAGCGTCTTGCCCTTGATCTCGTTGCCGACGAACTGCTTTTTGCCTTTTTCCACGCTCTTGGCCATGGCGGCATCCCCCGCAAGGCCCTGCGTCCACCGGGCGGCGGCGGGCACATTGCGGCTGCCCGCGATCAGCATCCCGATGACCAGTTCGGCCACGGCGTTGGCGTTGGCACCGGGGGTGTTGAAGACCACGATGCCCTGCTCGCTGCAGCGGTCCAGCGGGATGTTGTTCACACCGGCACCGGCGCGGGCAATGGCCAGCAGGTTGTCGTTGAAGGCAGTGTTCAGCAGGTCGGCACTGCGCACAAGGATGCCGTCCGGCGTGTCGGTGTCCACCGAGACGTCGAAGAGGTTTTTATTCAGCTTTGCCAGCCCCACCGGGCTGATGGCGTTGAGCGTTTTGACGGTATACATTAGGCGTTCTCCTTCCGGAACTTCTCCATGAAATCAACCAGCTTGTCAATGCCTTCGGGGGGCATCGCGTTGTAAATAGAAGCGCGCATACCGCCCACAAGGCGGTGGCCCTTCAGGTTGACGAACCCGGCCTCCGCAGCCTCGGCGCAGAACTTTTTGTCCATGTCGGGGTCGGGGCTGGTGAAGGTCACGTTCATGGTGCTGCGGTAGCGGTGCTCCACGGGGTTTTGGAAGAAGTCCTGCCCGTCGAGGTAATCGTACAGTACCTTGGCCTTGGCTTCGTTGATCTTCTGCATGTTGGCAAGGCCGCCGATGTCGTTTTCGAGGTACTTCAGCACCAGACCGGTCATGTAGATGCACCAGCAGGGGGGCGTGTTGTACATGCTGTCCTTCGCCAGCAGGGTGGTGTAGTTCATCATGGTGGGCACGGTGTCCGCCGCGTGGCCCAGCAGGTCGTCCCGCACGATGGCGATGGCCATGCCGGCGGGGGCAACGTTCTTCTGGACGCCGAAGTAGATGCAGCCGTACTTGGTCACATCCACAGGCTTCGAGAGGATCATGGAACTCATGTCCGCCACCAGCGGCACACCCTCCACCTGCGGCACCTCGACGTACTGGGTGCCGAAAATGGTGTTGTTCTGGCAGATGTGGATGTAGCTGGCGTCCTTGTCGTAGTCGATGGCGTTGACGTCCGGGATGTAGGTGAAGTTCTTGTCCTTGCTGGAAGCAACGATCTTCACCTCGCCGAACTTGGCGGCTTCCTTGGCGGCCAAGTTCGAGAAGTTGCCGGTAACGAGGTAATCGGCCTTGCCGGTGGTCATGAAGTTCAGCGGCACCATGGCGAACTGCTGGGTCGCACCGCCCTGAAAGAAACCGACCTTGTAGTTGTCCGGGATGTTCATCACCCGGCGCAGGGTGGCTTCGGTCTCGGTGATGATGGCGTCGAACCACTTGCTGCGGTGGCTCATCTCCATCACGCTCTGGCCGCTGCCGCCGTATTCGAGCAGCTCGGCCTGTGCCTGTTTCAGGACTTTTTCGGGCAGCATGCTGGGCCCTGCGCTGAAGTTGTAAACTCGTGCCATAATGAACTCTCCCTTTCCTATCAAGTGCCGCCCGGATGGTCGGCGGCATTGTGCTCTGGATTTGTCCGTAGTATAATGGTTTTGGGGGTGCGAAAACAAGAGCATCTTTGCACAAAGATGTGGTATCTGACCGCACCCTGAAAGCACAGAACACACAAATGTCCTTGGTACAAATACAAAAATAAAGACATTTGTAAAAATATGCTGAAAGACCCGCATCCTGCCTGAAAAACGCGGCTTGCGGGAAACGGAAAAAACTGCTATACTGGTCAAAACAGAGACAAATGTAAAATCAAAAAAGGAAGAGGTGATGGCAGTGTATGGCCTCTCGGACAACCTGAAACCGCTCTCGGCAGCGGAGGAACAGGTGCTTCTGGCCGTGTGGAGCTGCAAACCGCCCGCATCCCGGCGGGACATCGGAGAGCGTCTGGCCGAAAAAGGATGGAAACCGGCCACGGTGCTCAATTTTCTCTACCGGCTGGAAGCGAAGGGCTGGGTGAAGAGCGGCAAGGACCAGAACCGCAACATCTACACGCCCACCATCACGAAACGCGCCTACAGCGTCTGGATCATGCGGGAGCGGCTGGACGCCGTTTTCGGCGGGGATGTCGCCGCCGCCGTCCGCGCCCTCGTCAGCGAGAGCGGCTGCTCCCAAAGCCAGCTCGAACAGGCCATCGCCGTGCTCGAAGAAAAACACGCCGAGGCCGAGGAATATGATCTGTATGACCCCTACGGCTAAACCTCTCAGTCTCGCTTCGCTCGACAGTCGTCCACCCTTTGTCGCTTACGCGACATCTCCCTCCGGCCGGAGGGAGTCTTTCCTAGTAGGGGAGCCTCTGGCGAAACCGAACACTTTGCGGGGAATGCCAAGGCCTCCCCTACTAGGGGAGGTGGCAATGCGAAGCATTGACGGAGAGGTTGTACGAAGGAAGACGTAGGATGAGGAGAGATAGAGTATGACCTGCAAAAATCGCGCTAAAAACTGCGGCGGGTGCCCGCTGCTGGAAGTTCCATACCCGGAACAGCTGAAACAAAAAGAGGCAAAAGTCCGCGCCCTGCTGGGCAAGTACGGCCCGGTGCACCCAATCCGGGGGATGGAAACGCCGACCCATTACCGCAACAAAGTGATCTCCACCTTTGCAACGGGTTTTGGTGGAAAACTGGTCTCCGGCATCTACGCCGCCAAGACCCACAAAGTGCTGCCGGTAGAGCGCTGTCTGCTGGAAGACGAGGTGCTGGACACGGTCATGGAAGCCGTCCGCGCAGCGGCAGCGGCCTGCAAATACCAGCCTTACAATGAGGACAAAGGCACCGGGCTGCTCCGGCACTGTCTGCTGCGCCGGGGCGTCGCCACCGGGCAGGTGATGGTGGTGCTGGTCACAGCCCAGCCGGTGCTGCCGGGCGCGAAAAACTTCGTCCGCGCCCTCCTCGCCGAGGCGGAAAAGCGCAGCGTCCCCGTGACGACCGTGGTTCAGAACTACAACCCCCGCCGCACCAGCGTCGTGTTGGGCGAGCAGGAAAAGGTGCTATACGGCAAGGGCTTCATTCTGGATACCCTCTGCGGCAAGACCTACGCCCTCAGCCCCCGCAGCTTTTATCAGGTGAACCCGGTGCAGACGGCGGTGCTGTACGGCCTTGCCGTAGATGCCGCCAAGCTGACCGGAAACGAAGTGGTGCTGGACGCCTACTGCGGCATCGGCACCATCGGATTGACCGCTGCCGACAAGGCAAAGCAGGTGGTGGGCGTGGAGCTGAACCGCGACGCGGTGCACGACGCCATCGGCAATGCCAAGCACAACGGCGTGAAGAACGCCCGCTTCTTCGCCGCCGACGCGACGGAGTGGATCAGCGCCGCCGCGGCTGCCGGGGAGCGGGCCGACGTCATCTTCATGGACCCGCCCCGCGAGGGCTCGACCCCGCAGTTCATCGAGAGCGTCGCCCGCATGGCCCCGAAGCGGGTGGTCTACGTCAGCTGCAACCCGGAGACCATGGCCCGCGACCTCGCCCTCCTGACGAAAAAAGGCTACCGCGCGGAAGGCTTCACCCCGGTCGATATGTTCCCGAACAGTGAGCATATCGAGGTGGTCTGCGCCCTGTTCCGACAGGAACAACGGAAGCAAAGCCGCCGATGAAGCGTTCCGGGGGCCTTTGGCCGCGAAAATGTGAGAGAACGCGGACCATGGTTGAGAAAGGCACTGCAACGTGATATACTAAAATGGCATATACGTGCCTTGATTACAGAAATCCAAAGGTGAAATGTCTTACAATGAACGGTTATTTTTATGTATTGACGGCCATTGACCTTTTTGTGCTGAGCTTCATGTGCATCCTCACAAAATTCAGCGAGTCCCTGAACAAGAAGCAGAAACGGGGATTTTTTCTGGCCTTTGCGCTGATCGCGGGGATCTCGGTGCTGGAGGTGGTGACGCTGGCGGTGGATGGCGCACCGGCGGGCTACCGTTGGCTGAACATCCTGTCCAACTATCTGGGGTTCGGCCTCTCCCCGGCGGTGTCCCTGTGCCTAGTGTACGTCATGGACCGAAAAAAGATGGTGAACTTCTGGTTCCGGGCGGCCGTGTGCTGCGAGGGGTGCTACCTGCTGTTCCTTGCCCTGTCCATCCCTGCCGGGCTGGTGTTCTCCGTTAGCGAAGACAACGTCTATTCCCGCGGGCCTTACTTTTGCATTTACATCCTGATGTACCTTGCGGCCATCGTGTACCTTTCGGCGTCCACCATCGTCACGGCGCGGGAGTTTCAGAACCGCAGCCGGGCGCTGATCTACCCCCTGATGCTCTTTCTGACCATCGAGACCATCATTCAGGTGGCCTTGCCGAGCCTCCACGTTACATGGCTGTGCGTTACCCTGCTGTCGGTGTTGTACTTTATTTATTGTAGTGAGATGTGGAACCAGCTGGACGCCCTCACCGGGCTGCTGAACCAGAACAGCTACCTGAACCGCACCGCAGAGATGCGCCGCAGCGGCGGGGTGCTGGTGGTGTTCGATGTGGACGACTTCAAGCAGGTCAACGACCGCTACGGCCACTTACAGGGGGACGTCTGCCTGGCCGAGATTGCCCGCTGCATCAAAAAAGCCTATGCCCACTGCGGCTACTGTTACCGCATCGGCGGCGACGAGTTCTGTGTGCTGCTGAAAAACGCAGACCGGGAGGCCCGGTGCGCGCAGGAATTTGAGCGTCGGCTGGCACTGCGGCGCGAGGTCGTGCATTGTCTGCCCAGAGTGTCCATGGGGTCGGCACCCATTTCGGGGGAGGACCTGCTGGCTGTGAAAGATCAGGTCGACCGGGAGATGTACCGCTGCAAAAAGGCCCGGAAGGCTGCGATGGAAAGGGCCGGAAGCGGAAGGCCCTGACCCATAGGCTGTACAAAAGGGGAGAAAGCCATGAACGATTTTTCACACTTAAAAAACAAGCTTCTGGCCGAACAGGTCGAAGATCAGATCTACCACTACATTCTGGATACCCCCATCGAACCGGGGGCAAAGCTGCCCAATGAATTCGAATTGGGCGAAAAGTTCGGCGTGGGCCGCAGCACCATCCGGGAAGCACTGAAGCATTTTAAGATGATATAAGAAAACGTGGGGAAGTATCTGTAAAAGGTACCGCCCCACGTTTTTTGGTTGTTGGGATTCACTTCATTCTTCGCAGGCGGCGCACAAGGTCGGATGCACTGTACAGCACACGAGCCACAGACACGGTATCCTCGCCCACGATGTAGAACACCGAGTAGTTATCCACCAGCATCTGCCGCAACCTTTGGGTACGCTCTGGCTCGCTTTCCACCAGCGCACAGCGTTCCGGCAGGATGTTCAGGGATTGAATGGCTTCTGCAATGCGGTTATACTGCCCCATGGCCGTGTCAGGATCCAACAGACGGTCAGCAATGTAGCTGTAAATCTGCTCCATATCGCTGAGGGCTGCATGGGAAATTTTCACGTCATACTGCTTCATCTGTGTTGTTCCCTGAACTGTGCGAATGCGCTTGCAGCATCCACGGTATCTCCGTCATGGATTTCCTTAATGCCCACATGCAAGGCGGCGTGAAGCTGATCATCGGTCATGGTGTCAGCGTTCAGAGCCGCAGGAGCCTTCGGCAGGGACAGCGAGAAGGGGATGCCGCCAGTCAGGGTGATCTGGCGTAGGTACATATCAATGGCTGTTGCCATCGGGATGCCGAGCTGCTTCAGCACGTCTTCGGCTTGCTGCTTGACGGTAGGGTTCACACGAAGGTTGAGCGTCATCGTTTTTTCCATGGTTATCACCTCGGACTTATTGTAACGCATTTTGCGTTGCAAGTCAACATGAAACGCTCGTTTAGGAAATCAAAACCTTTTTTCGTTTTTGCCTACCTAAGAGTAACAGATTTAATCAATCTGTACGAGCCGCTCAATTATGTGACTTATAAACTTTTTATAATATCATATGCTTCTGCAAAATATGATGGACACTTAGCTTTTATTTTTTCTGGTGAGATATAGCGAAGCATTGCATCTCCGTGAAGGCGCTTTGAATAGCGCAATTCTTTGTTTTGAGCAATTGATTGTGGAGCATCCTCCGCTTCATTGCCAACAAATGCTTTAAACGAATCTAAAGAAGATATGAGTTGGTCACTAAGTTTGTAGTATGTATTCTCAAAGTAGCCGTAGTTTTCAATTCGATCCTTATATTCTTTAAGAACATTTTCATTGACATATGGATGAAAACGTGCACTAAAATAAGTATTTTCTTCCGTTGTTAGACAATTCAGCACCTTGGGTCCATATACATATCCAAAAGTATTGTCCCAGTCTGACAATAGCCATGTTTCTACTTCTGGGGCAGCATAAATGAAAATTATAGGGAAATCATCTCCTTTATCTAATTTGCGCAGAATATTAGATTTTACTTGGTTGCAATATTGAACAAATTCATCATTTTTAATAGAGTACTTGTTTCCCTTAGCATCTACTTCAAACGAACGACCATCCAAATCGTCTTCAATAATTAACGCATCAAATTCTAAAAACTCATCTTTATGCGTGTCTAAATAATCACTAACATACTGAATCAATGATGAACCAGTCAATCCACATACTTCATCTATTAAATCACACTCTGTTACATTTCCACTGCCTCTTTTGACTTTTCTTCGTTTTGTCCTATTGGGACAAAATTGCTTTAAATGAATGCTTTCATTTATTTTATTTAAAAATTTACACATAGAATTAGATTCTGTATACCCACCTGTAAAAAAACACGCTACGTTTTTCACCAAGGCCACCCCCCCATAGAGGGATCATTGACGCGATACAAGTCACCCAGTAACCAGCCTTTTTCTAACTCTATATTTATGCGTTTACGGTCAAGAGGCTTAAACGTGCTTTTTCCGGCCGAGTCATATACAAAAATATTAACCAGTCCTGTTTTAAATCCCTCTGTAAATGCATCCAAAAAATCTGAAGAATGTGTACTGATAAAGCACTGACTAAATCCGCCACAAGTTTGAAGCCATTTTGCCAAAATATTTTGCCATGCTGGATGCAAATTGACTTCTGGCTCATCAATCGCCAAGAGTGTCGGTGCCATTTCTTTAGGCAAACTAGTTAGAATAGCTAACAAAAGCGCTTCGATTGTGCCATCGGATACTTCTGAAAGCATATATTCTGATTTACACATAAGGAGCTTCATTCCAATTTTATCAAGGCCTTCAACGATTCTAATGTCTTTCAGATCTATAATGAGTTCTTGCATTTTGTTAAGAAATCTCTCTTCAAAATCTGAATCAACTGCTTTTGCGTACTGATATACACTTAAAAAGTTTGAGCCATCTTTAGTCAATCGACTGTCTTTTGCTGTTGGCTCTTGTAACTGGCGGACCTTTTCGAAATCAAATTGTGATGAGCCGTAGGAGTAAAACTTCAAAAAGTAACTACGGAGTTCTTCCAGCATGGTGAACATCGTTTCCCGAATATAGTCATTTTTCAGCAAATTCTTGTTACTGATAACCAGTTTGTCGAATTGTCTCAAACCTGTTTCATCAACTCTTGCGGGAACATGGATTCTCTTATTATTTGTATCTCCAATCTGATATGCTGTTGAAAACATCCCAAATCCAGGATTCATATCATGAAATCTAAAATAGTTGAAAGCTCGCTCTTTTCCATGCAACGCCTCGCCTGAATCTAATGACTCATTGACAATCTTAAATGTATTCAATTCTTCATCAAAACAAAAATCAAGTGTATATTCAGCTGCTCGTCCCCCCAAGAGGATTCTCCAGTTCAAATGCACCGGACTATCTTTATAGCCATGTCTCAGAATCTCGATTGAACCATTTCTACGAATTTCCGTCAAAAAGCCAGAATCCTCGTTGCTCGAAACACTTGTCATATTAGCGGCAAAAGAAAGTGCACGTATAAAATTACTTTTTCCTGCATTATTTGGTCCAATCAATAAATTGACCTTTCCAAGCTCCATCTTATCGACATCTACATTTTTGAAATTGGAACACGTAAACCTTGTTATCATATCGTGTGTCATCTCCTTGTCTTGAATGGTTCGTTCTATTATGTTATTGGGGGATTATCCTGCTCACACCTTGCAAGTTCATCAGCAAGATTCTATTGTACCTGCTCAATATGTCAATCCCTCACAGCAATCATATTGTCAACTTCAGCACAACGTTTTTTTTTCAAAAAAGAAAGCGTTTTTTCTCATAAAATTGCAGTAGTTGATTTTAGCTTACCAAACTTTACTTTTCAATCACTTATTCAAGCCTTTTTCTTCTCTTCATATCTTGTTTTAGCGTTTGATTGCTCCAGTAAGACAGCCTGCTTTTTGAGCATCGCTTTAATTTCCTGATTTTCCTGCAGGAAGGGAAAACTGTTCATGCAAAACTTCAAATTTGACGAGATTACATGTTGGCGGTGTATCAACATAAGATACGCTCGTTGATATGTTTTAACCTGTGCCTCCAGATTTCCTTGAAAATCGATCATCGAACGATTCGAATCAAGAAGACTAATCAATTCCTGCCTGTTCTCAATTACAGCATACTCATCATCTGAAATTGCTCCGACTATGTTTTGCATAGCCTCAAACGCACAATTCATCTGATCTATTAAGTACAAAATTTCCCAATAAGTCCGATTTAACGTTTTTGCATCAATGAAAGCAAAAGATCCTTGACTTGTACGCAGTCCATTATCAACTTCTTCACATTTTCTACGCAACAAATTTAATAAGCAATCACCCTCCGTTGAAAACACTTCAGAAAGCTGCTTCATGTATCGCAATTTATCTGGCAAAGTAGCTGATACTGGCTTGTTCGCTTGATTTTCACCAATTTCACCGTAAAAAATCTGCATAGAACGAATAATCGGATACCATGTTTCTTTATTTGACCTCAATAAGCATAGCCATTCATCCGCTTTAGTGTAATGATACTTATCGGCAGACTTTTTCAATTCTGGCAACAAAAGATTTTTTCCTTTATCATTGTCAATCTTTTTTAGTTTAATCTGCATTTCGCTTTCCAGACGATTTTCAAAAATCTTTTGTTGCTGTTCGTAAGCTTTATAGCCGGACACAGAATCATCCGCCAGACCAAAATCTTCCCCTTTAGAATTTCCCCTATGTTCCTCCTGCATATAATCTGCAATGTTCCAGAATTTTACTCTCAATTTTTTTGCTTCAACTTGCGCTTGTTTTGTCAGTTCCGAATTGCTCATAATGACAGCAACATCGCAGTCATAGAAGGACGCACCTGTGTATGCTTCCTGCACCGCTTTGTTCGGAATCTGCCCCTGATAGAGTTTGCACTGAACGCCAAATCGAATTCCGTTCTGCTCCGCAATAATATCAACACCATGGTCACCAGAGCCAGAGGTCACCTCTGCCTTGGTAAAACCTTTTTTCAGCAGACAGTCTGCACAGTAACGCTCAAAGTCCCAACCGCTCATCGAAGAAAAATCCATGATTGACCTCCCGAATCGTTGACATATCTTAAGTTGAGTATAGCACAATTATCCCTAGTGCGCTATACTTCCACCGCATTCTTTTAGGTTTCCAAAGGGGTAGCAACACCCCTTTGGCACACGACTTTGCTTGCAAAGTCTAGTGTGTTATACCTTTGCTTCCGGCTGACGCGGGAAAGGGGTTGCGAGAGGCTCCGGCAAGCACCTGTTCTGCGGCAGAAGGATGTGCAGATGGGCGTTGCTATTGACAGTCTCCGCCCACCCAGCGTAGGCTTGCAGAGGAACCAATGGTGTACGTTCTCCTTCCTGCCGCAGCAGTGGTGTTGTACAACAAAAGTTGACACGAAGGGAAAGCCGGATTGGAAGTATATGGAGAACTATATGCAATCCATTATTAAAAATGCCGAACTTGATTTGAGGGCAATCCAGACGATATTCTGAGATATGGTGAAGCGGCTGCTTGCGGCTGGCTGGTGTGTGCGAAATTAGACCATCAAGTGTTTATTTTCAAATTGTTCAAAAACCTCACAAAGAAACTCCATTTTTATCCGGTACAATGTAGACGTACTTAAGAAAACACTGTCCCCCGCGAATGCGAGGCAATAGCCAATGCGGCGGGCAGACTACCAACCATCTCCTGACAGCCGCAAATGTTTGGGAGTTCTCATATACAGGCAGCGCCGCTTTCTCCTCCTTTCCACGGCGCTGCCTGTTTTAGATTCTGCGCAGCAAAAAGCTCTCCGTTTCAACCGAAGCGGAGAGCTTTTTGCATGTTCGGGATCTGGTGTTCAGCGCAGGTCCCGCAGACGGGCGGCGGGAAGGGTGGAACTCAAAAACGTCCACACAGCGTCCTGACTGTCGTTCACGAGGTAGGCTTGGGTCTGCTGGACATAGAGGTAAACGGCATCGGGGGTGCGATAGGCGATGTGGAGGTCCTGCCACGGGTACTGGTGGCTGGGCTCCGGGCGGTCCTGCTCGCCCGCCATCCAGACGGCAAGGCCGGCGTCATCGAACCGGAGGCGGTAGAACGGGCGGGGGAGGCCCAGCTTTTTGATGGTGGTGCGCAGGTCGCGGAAGAAGGTGTAGAAGTACACGGCCGGGAGCCCCAGCGCCACTACGGCCAGCACCACAGCCAGCAGGGCGGCACCTTCCCGCACGCCCACCTGCGACAGGCAGATACAGGAAAACACCAGCAAGATGGCCGTAAAGGCCAGCGGGCGCCGCCAGCGCTTCTGGTGGCGGAACAAGTCGAAGGAGCGGAACTTGTGGAACGATGCGGCGTCCATGGTGATGGAAACGTTGATGGGCTGCGACATGGATAACATCTCCTTTTTTAGGCATAGTACCATATTTTTTTTCGTGAGGCAAGCGCAATCTTGCGCAAATGGCAGAAAACGTGGTAGAATAAGACGATTCATGGTTTGAAAATTTTGCCGGGAGGGGAAGAAAGTGCATCGACAAAGTACGCTCAAGCAGCGGATGATCCTGTGTCTGGCAGCTTTTTTTGTGGCCTTGGCGGCCCAGATCGTGCTGAGCTTTTACCAGTCCGGCACGGTGCTGCGGGAGCTGGACGACCAGATGGGCAACTTCAATGCCATCAGCCGCTTTCAGAACGGCGTGGAGCGCAGCCTGACGGCGCTGGACGAATACCGCTGGGAGTACGGCGACACGGATGCCTTCTTAACAGAGCTGGACAGCGCTTTCTCTACGATGAACGCATGGCTGTGGCGAATCGACGGCAGCCTTGACACCGTGAGCGAGGAGCAGTATCTGCTCTACAGCGCCGTCTGCACCACCTATAAAAGCTACGCAGCCCTCATCGACGAGGTGAAGGCGGATGTTGCCGCCGGGGCCGACGCCCAAGCGGCCCAGCTCTATTATAGTAAAGTCTCGCCCTGCGGCGGATATCTGCGGCAGTATGCCCAGCAGCTATTGAACACCGCCATCTCGGACGCGCAGGGCACCTACATGACCGTCTCGGAACTGAGCAGCCGGGTCAAGTGGGCCCAGACCGTCGTGGTGGGGCTCTGCCTTGCGCTGGGCCTTGTGATGGCGTGGTCACTGATGCGGCTGCTGACGCCGGTGCAGGAGATGATCGGGGCCTCACAGGCCGTCGTCCGGGGCGAGCTGGACACGCCGGACATCCCGGTGCCCCGGCAGGACGAGATGGGCCGGTTGATCGACGCGTTCAACCGGATGAAGCACTCGATGGCCCAGCAGGTGAACACCCTGCGGGAGAAAAACGAGATGGAACAGGCGCTGCACCAGCAGAAGACACAGGCGCTGGAACTGCAGAACCGGATGGAGCGGAGCCGTTTGCAGCAGCTGCGCAGCCAGATCGACCCGCATTTCCTGTTCAACACCCTGAACGTCATCCTGCAGACGGCAGGGCAGGAGACGGCCTACCGCACCCAAGCGCTCATCACGGCGCTGAGCCATCTATTGCGGTACAGCCTGATGAGCAACGACGAGCAGGTGCCCCTCTCCCGCGAGGTGCGGATCGTGGACGAGTATTATTCCATCTACCACGTCCGCTTCGGCGAGCGGGTGCAGATGGAATGGCGCATCTCGGACTCCATCGACCTGACCGAGACGCTGGTGCCCTCGTTTATTTTGCAGCCCATCGTGGAAAACGCCTTCAAGCACGGCATCGCCCCCAAGGAAGAGGGCGGCCGGGTCCGCATCCGGGTCAACCCGCTGCGGGACAAGGGGCTGCTGTATATCAGCGTCTGCGACAACGGCGTGGGCATTGCGCCCGAACAACTGCACGAATTGCAGACGGCGCTGGAATCCCCCGACGAGCGGTGGGAGCATATTGGTGTGTACAACGTAGCGGCGCGGCTGCGGCTGCTGGATCCGCGCTGTGCGTTGAAAGTTCGTTCCCATCCGGGGCGGGGCACGGCGGTGAGCCTGTACCTGCCCCTTGTGGAACCCACAGAAGAGGAGGACTTGGATGATGATTCGCTTGTTGATCGCGGATGACGAGCGGCTGGAGCGCGAAGCTCTGGCAGAGATGGTGACGCGGCGGTTCGTGGAGCACGAGATCGTGCTGGAAGAAGCCGAGAATGGCCGCAAGGCAGCAGATACGGCGATCCTGTGGGGGGCGGACCTCATCCTGATGGACATCGAGATGCCGGGCATGAACGGCCTTGATGCGGCCCGCGCTGTGCTGGCTCAGCGGCCCGGCTGCAGGGTCATCTTCGTAACAGCCTACAGCCTGTTCCAGTACGCCCACGAGGCGGTGCATCTGGGGGCGTGCGACTATCTGCTCAAGCCGGTAGACCCGGACGAGCTGGAAGCGTCCATCCGCCGGGCCATCCGCCAGATCGAGACCGAACGCAAGCTGGAAGCGCTGGCCCCCATCCAGCAGGAGCAGGAGCCTGAAGCGCCCGCCGCGCCGCAGGAGGAAGGCGGGGACGAGAGCAGCCAGAACGCCCTTGTCATGGCGCATGTGCGGCGGTATCTCGAAGACAACTATATGTTCGACATCTCGCTGGACAGCGTAGGCGAGATCCTGCACATCAGCCCGGCCTACCTCTCGGCCCAGTTCAAGAAATACCAGAAGATGAACTTCCTCGACTGCCTGACCGAACTGCGGATCAACGCGGCCAAGGAGCTGCTGAACGACCCCTTCCGCTCCTCGGCGGAGGTGGCCTCCATGGTGGGCTACGAGGACGCCAGCTATTTTGCCCGCGCCTTCAAAAAGCGGACGGGCGTCACCCCCACCCAGTACCGCCGCCAAGCCGCCAAGGCTGCGAAGGGCGAAAAACAGGGGGCGCTGCTGTGAACCGGAAGCTGACCCGGCGGCAGGGGCCGACCCACCCCGCCCGCGGGGCGCGGCTTGCTGCCGAACCGCCGCAGCCGCCGGGGCGGCGCTGACGCTCTGCGGCTGCAGACAGCAGGAGCCGGAAGAGGCCAAGCCGGAGCTGATCCTGCGCTACGCCGAGAACCAGCCGGAGGACTACCCCACCACACAGGCGGCGCTGGCCTTTGCGGGGCTGATGGCCGACCAGACGGACGGCCGGGTGAAGGTGGCCGTGTACAGCGGCGGAGAGCTGGGGGCCGAGCAGAGCGTCATCCAGCAGATGCAGTTCGGCGGCATTGACTTTGCCCGCGTCTCCCTGAGCCAGCTGGCCGAATACATCCCGGCGCTGAGCGTATTGCAGCTGCCCTACCTTTACGAAGACGCCAGCCAGATGTGGCGGGTGCTGGACGGCAGCATCGGCGACGATTTTCTGGCCATGCTGGACGAGATGGATCTTGTGGGCCTGTCGTGGTTCGATGCGGGCGTCCGCAGCTTCTACACCCGCGAAAAGGTCACGGATCTGGAACAATTGCAGGGGCTGACCCTCCGGGTGCAGGAGTCGGACATGATGAGCGAGATGATCACCGACCTTGGCGCAGAGCCGGTGCAGGTGGTGTACAGTCAGGTCTATGCGGCCCTCCGCAACGGTCAGATCGACGGGGCCGAGAACAACTGGCCCAGCTACGACGCCATGGGCCATTACGAGGTCGCGCCCTACTTTTTGCAGGACGAGCACACCCGCGTGCCGGAGATCCAACTGGCCAGCACGGCCGCCATCGAAAAGCTGGAAGCCCTTGACCCCTCTTACCCGGAGGTGCTGCGCACCTGCGCGCGGGAGTCCGCCCGCACCGAGCGGCGGCTCTGGGCCGAGCGGGAGGCCCGCAGCGAAAAGGAACTGCGGGAGTGGGGCGTGGAAGTGACCACCCTGCCCGACGCCGAAAAGCAGAAATTCCGCGCCGCCGTCCAGCCTCTCTATGACCGGTTCGCCGATCAGGCGGAACTGCTGGAGAGAATCAAGGAAAGTTGAGAAAAAGCTTGGAAAATCGAAATGAATTTTATGTTGCATCCTACATCTTGTCGAGAACGTCAAATTGAACTATAAAAACTTGTGCATATCATCCAAAAGTAATTTTCACATTCTTTCGAAAATCAGGACATTTTTTGAAATCCCTTGTCCCGGCTTAAAAAATTTGCTAAAGTGTGAACAGTGAATGAACGACGGCGCGGGCCCTGTGCAGGACGTGCCGTCCGGAGAAAATTTTAGGAGGACTTACTTATGAAAAAGATCACTCGTCGCAGCTTCCTCGCAGCAGCCGGTGTTTCCGCCGCTGCTCTGACTCTGACCGCTTGCGGTGGCTCTTCCAACAGCACCACCAGCACCGCTGCTTCTTCCGCTGCAGCTTCTACCACCGCCGGTGATGCAGCCGCTGCTGCTTCCGACCCGAAGGTGACTCTGGTTTACGCCGAGGTCAACCCGCTGGACACCATCGTTGGCCAGACCGCTACCCACTTCAAGGAGAAGGTCGAGGAGCTGACCGGCGGTTCCGTCGTCATCGACGTGCAGGCTTCCGGTGTTCTGGGTTCTGAGAACGACGTTCTGGACGCCATTCTGGGCGGCTCCACTTCCATCGATATGAGCCGTATCTCCGCTTTCGCACTGACCAGCTACGGCTGCAACAAGTCCAAGCTGCTGAGCATCCCCTTCACCTTTGAGAACCGCGCACACTTCTGGAACTTCGCAAACAGCGACCTCGCTCCGGAGTTCCTGAACGAGCCGCAGGAGCTGGGTCTGCCCGTTCGCGGCATCTTCTACGGCGAGGAGGGCTTCCGCCACTTCTTCACCGTCAACCCCGTTTCCGGTATTGAGGACTTCAAGGGCCTGAAGCTGCGCGTGTCCAACGACCCCGTCATGAACGGCATGGTCGAGGGTCTGGGCGCGAACCCCACCGTCGTTTCCTTCGGTGAACTGTACAGCGCACTGCAGACCGGCGTTGTGGATGGCGCTGAGCAGCCCATCGCAAACTACAAGTCCAACGCATTCCCCGAAGTTGCAAACAACCTGATCCTCGACGGTCATACGCTGGGTGCCATTCAGGCTGTTATCACCGATAACGCTTGGGGCAAGCTGACCGAGAACCAGCAGGCTGCCATCATGGAGGCTGGTGCGGATACGCAGGCCTTCAACGCAGATCTGTCTGAGAGCGCTGAGAACAAGGTCCTCGACGAGCTGAAGTCTTCCGGCTGCAACGTCGTCGACGTTCCCGATAAGGCTCCTTGGCAGGAAGCTTGCCAGAAGGTCATCAGCGAGAACACTTCGGATCAGGCAGAGCTGTATCAGCAGCTGCTGGACATGAAGGGCTGAGCCTGAGCGTCCGCTCCTAAAGTTGTAAGACGCCCGGCGGGTGGTGACGGGATCTTCCCCGCCGCACCCGCCGGGCTTTTTGTAAGGAGGAATGAACATGCCGAAAATCTTTGACACACTGGATAAGATCAAGCCGGCCTATGACATTACCTACAAAGTGGTGCTTTTCATCTGCAAGATCCTGCTGATCGCGGATATCGCCATCACCACGATGTCGGTCATCGGCCGCTATGTTCCCTTTATCCCGGACCCCGCATGGTCGGAAGAGGTCGTGCTGACCTGCATGAGCTACATGGCCGTTCTGAGCGCTGCGCTGGCCATCCGCCGCGGTGCCCACATCCGCATGACCGCATTTGATGTCTACCTGCCCAAGACCGTGCTGAAGTGCCTTGAGATCCTGTCCGATGTCGCCGTCTTTGCACTGGGCGTCATCATGATGGTGGTAGGCTGGAACTACGCCACCACGCTGGGCGGCCGCGGTTTCTACGTCTCGATGCCTTGGCTGAGCCGCTTCTGGATGTACTTCCCGGTGCCTCTGGCCGGTGTTGCCATGATCATCTTTGAGATCGAGGCCGTCTACAACCACATCAAGAGCTTTTTTGTAAAGGAGGAGAACTGATATGACAGTACAGACACTGGCAATTGTTGTCCTTCTGGTCAGCTTCTTCGTAATGATCTTCCTGCGCTTCCCCATCGCCTATGCGGTCGGTCTGTCCAGCGTGTTCTGCATGTTGGTGCAGGGTCAGGCGCTGACCGATGTCTGCCGCCTGATGGTCAAGGGCATCTCGTCCTTCAGCCTGATGGCTGTGCCGTTCTTCATCACCATGGGCGTGCTCATGGGCTCCGGCGGTATTTCCGAAAAGCTGATCGCGCTGGCTGACGCCTGCGTCGGCTGGATGCGCGGCGGCATGGCCATGGTCAACATTGTGGCTTCCTACTTCTTCGGCGGCATTTCCGGTTCTGCTTCGGCCGATACCGCTTCCATCGGTTCCATCATGATCCCCATGATGGTCGATCAGGGTTACGACGCCGACTTCTCCACGGCTGTTACCATCACCTCCTCCTGCGAGGGTCTGCTGGTCCCGCCGAGTCATAACATGGTCATCTACGCAACCACCGCGGGTGGTATCTCCGTCGGCAGCCTGTTCCTCGCGGGCTACCTGCCCGGCGCTCTGCTGGCCATCGTCCTGATGGTCGGCTCCTACATCATCTCCGTCAAGGAGAATTACCCCAAGGGCTCTCCGTTCAGCATCAAGGGCTTTATCAAGCAGATGGGCACCTCCGTCTGGGCACTGGCCGCTGTCATCATCGTCGTGGTCGGCGTCGTCGGCGGCGCGTTCACTGCCACCGAGTCCGCTGCAATCGCAGTTATCTACTCGCTGTTCGTTTCCGTCTTCGTCTACAAGGGCCTTGACTGGAAGGGCGTCTGGCACGCTCTGGACGAGTGCGTGAACACCCTGTCCATCGTCCTGATCCTGATCGCCACCTCTGCGGTGTTCGGCAACTGCCTGACCATGCTGCACGTGCCCGATCTGGCTGCAAACGCCATCACCAGCGTGACCGATAACCCCTACATCATCGCTCTGCTGATCGACCTGATCATTCTGATTCTGGGCTGCATTATGGATATGGCCCCCATCATCCTGATCGCTACCCCGATCCTGCTGCCCATCGCAACGTCCATCGGCATCGATCCCATCCAGTTCGGTATCATCGTGGTCCTGAACTGCGGCATCGGTCTGCTGACTCCCCCTGTCGGCGCGGTCCTGTTCATCGGCTCTGCCGTGGCGAAGCGCCCGATGGAGAAGGTCGTCAAGGCCCCCCTGCCGTTCTACCTGTGCATGTTCATCGCCCTGCTGCTGCTGACCTTCATCCCCGATATCAGCCTTGCCATCCCCAAGCTGCTCGGCGGCTACGTCAGCCCCATCGCAAACCCGCTGGGCCCGGTGTTCATCCACTAAACAAGTCATTCTCTCCTTCTTCTCCACAATTGTATAGAATGCGGAACAAGACCCCCGGCGTAAGCCGGGGGTCTTGTTCTTTTGTCAGAGCAGCTTTTTCAGCGTCGTTTCCCGCAGACCCGCCAGCTTATCGGGCCATGTGTTCAGGCGGGCAAGATCGCGGAGGAACTGGGCCTCGGTGAGGTCGGAAGTTGCCGCTTGCAGCAGTACATTCCGTGTAAAAAGAAAAACATTGTCCGAACTGGAATAAAAAATCAACTCGACATGACCGGAGAAGAGGGAAAACAGCGCCGTGCGCAGCTCGTGGGAGCCGAATAGAGGAACAAGGTCGGAATCTTTCAACAACAGCACGTCTGCTTGTGGAAAAAATTGCAGGGCCGTTTCCCGCAGGGCGGCGGCGTCCGGCCAGCAGGGAGCGGCTTCCGCCATCCGGGGCGCATAGCAGACGAAGGCTCCGGCGTCCCGCGCGGCGGCAATGGCCTTGAGGTGGGTCAACCGGGCGGGGGAGTCCAGCAGACAGCCGGAGGAAAAGCAGAGGGCGAAGGCGCCCCGGAGGGCGGCGGCATCCAACTGTTCCGGCGCATACAGCAGCTCGGCGGAAGGGGCGCGGTAGGGGAGAAGCTTCCCCGCGCCGGAGAAGACCACCGGCGTGCGGGCTGCGTCCGTGAAGCAGAGGTGGGTGCAGTCGATGCCGTCGGCGGCAAGCTGGGCTGCCGCCTTGCGGCCGAAGGGGTCGGCTCCCAGTTGGGAGAGGAGCGCGGCGTGCCCGCCCGCGCGGACATAGGCGCGGCAGAAATCGGTGCCCCATCCGCCGACCGAAACGCGGAACGTCTCGGCCAGCTCCGGCACCGTGTCCGCGCCCAGCTCCACCCATGCCTCGCCAAGGCAGAAAAGCGGCTTTTCCGGCATCTGTGCTCCCCCCTCTCCCGGTAAAATCGAGTTTCAGTATACACCCACAAAAAGCGGTTCGTCAACGGGATCTTCCCTTGACAATGAAGGGAAGACTATGCTAAACTTGCGAACTGGTGTAAGAAAAAACAGAAAGGACGTTCCATGGACCTCACAAAGCAGTTTGTTAAGTACGTATCCCAGAACATTTTCGGCTTGCTGGGCACTTCGTGCTATATTCTGGCGGACACCTATTTCATCGCACAGGCGGCGGGCACCGACGGCGTGACCCTGCTGAACCTCTGTCTGCCAATCTACAACTTCATCTTTGCCATCGGCTCGATGATCGGCCTCGGCGCGGCGACCCGCTACGCCATCCTGCGGGCGCAGGGCGAGGAGAAGGCTCAGCGGTATTTTTCCAACGCGATCTTCTGCGCCTGCATTCTGGCGGTGCCCTTCGTTCTGGCGGGCATCTTCTGCCCGGACGGGCTGCTGCGGCTGATGGGCGGCGACGCGGGCATCGTGGCGCTGGGCGAGAACTACGCCCGCATCTTCCTGCTCTTTACGCCCTTCTTCATGTGCAACTATGTGGTGGCGTCCTTCGTTCGCAACGACGGCGACCCTTCGCTGGCCATGGTGGCGACGCTGAGCGGCAGCCTGTTCAATGTGGTGTTTGACTACATCTTCATCTTCCCCATGGGGCTGGGGCTGCCCGGCGCGGCGCTGGCAACGGCCATTTCGCCGATGCTCAGCATTGCCATTTGCAGCACCCACTTTTTGAAAAAGAGCAACACCGTCGCCTTTGTACGGAAGGCACCGTCCCTCCGGCTGCTGGCCCAGAGCTGCCAGCTTGGCATCTCCGGCTTCGTCGGGGAGCTGTCGTCGGGCGTGACCACCACCGTCTTCAACTTCCTGCTGCTTCGGCTGGCGGGCAATGTGGCCGTGGCGGCCTATGGCGTCGTGGCAAACTTCGCGCTGGTGGCGACGGCCATCTTCAACGGTGTGGCGCAGGGCGCACAGCCGCTGGTCAGCCAGTGCTACGGCAGGAATGAGAAGGGCCGGGCC
>OBYM01000517.1_pt1 | contig 21137 bp, 19 predicted proteins | sample 1538191 | NCBI WGS metagenome assembly OBYM01 (sample SAMEA2580165, study PRJEB22360) | human gut metagenome | biome: human gut; feature: human-associated habitat; material: faeces | place: Denmark | collected 2008/2010 | reverse complement strand
TCGTTGGTGGCGGCGCTGCTGGATAGGGCGATCAGGATCTCGTCGGTGTGCAGACGGGGGTTCTTGCCGCCCAGATAGTTGGTCTTGAGCGTCTGGATGGGCTCGATGGCGGCAGCGCTGACCAGGTCGGTCTCCTGCGGGATGCCGGCCAGTGCCTTGAGGGCATTGATCAGGGCGCTGGCCGTCGCGCCCAGCAGGGGGCCGGTCTTGCCGGTGATCACAGTGCCGTCGCTCAGCTCAATGGCAGTTGCAGGCGCGCCGCCGGTGGCCTCGCTGCGGGCATGAGCCTGCTGCTCCACGGCACGGCTGCCCACATTCAGGCCCGCCTGATTCATCAGCAGTTCCAGCTTGTAGCGCTCGCTCTCATGCACAGTGCCGGTGATTTTCTGCTGGCACAGGCACTTGAAGTAGCGGCGCACGATCTCCTTGCGGGAGGCCTCACGGCAGACCTCATCGTCCACGATGCAGTTGCCTGCCATGTTCACACCCATGTCCGTGGGGCTCTTGTAGGGGCTCTTCCCGGCGATCAGCTCAAACATGGCGTTCACCACCGGGAAGATCTCAATGTCTCGGTTGTAGTTGACGGTGGTGACCCCATAGGCTTCCAGGTGGAACGGGTCGATCATGTTCACATCGTTCAGGTCGGCGGTGGCGGCCTCATAGGCCAGGTTCACCGGGTGCTTGAGGGGGATGTTCCAGATGGGGAAGGTCTCGAACTTGGCGTAACCGGCCTTCACGCCCCGCTTGTACTCGTGGTACAGCTGGGACAGGCAGGTGGCCATCTTACCGCTGCCGGGGCCAGGGGCCGTGATGACCACCAGCGGGCGCTCGGTCTCAATGTAGTCGTTGCGGCCATAGCCCTCGTCGCTCACGATGTGGGCCACGTCGTTGGGGTAACCGGCGATCTTATAGTGGCGGAAGGTGCGGATGCCCAGATCGTTGAGGCGCTTTTCAAAGGCCTCCACCTCCGGGGCAGCGGTGTACTTGGTCACACACACGCTGCCCACATACAGGCCCACACCCTGGAAGGCGTCGATCAGGCGCAGCACATCCAGATCGTAGGTGATGCCGTAATCGCCGCGGATCTTGCTGCTCACAATGTCCTCGGCGCTGATGACGATGACGATCTCCGCCTGATCCTTCAGCTGCAGCAGCATCTGCAGCTTGCTGTCCGGCTGGAAGCCCGGCAGCACGCGGGAGGCATGATAGTCGTCGAACAGCTTGCCGCCGAACTCCAGATACAGCTTGTTGTCAAACTTCTGGATGCGCTCGCGGATATGCTCGGACTGCATCGCAAGATATTTGTCGTTGTCAAATCCAATTTTCATTGTTCGTTTCCTTTTCCTCATCGCTGGGCCGGCACACCGCACCGGCATTTTTCCATAACAGGCATAGTATACCACACTCAAAAAGCAGGTGCAATGCAAAACACACAGCAGAGCAGTTTTTCCGGCAAATGCAGTGGTTTGGCAGGCTGTGTGCCGCAGATTTTTGTGAAAATGGTTCTTGCCCGGTTTTATACGGCGGGTGTATAATAGAACTGTTCGGCAACCAGTCACCCGCCAGAGAGAGGAAGTTTTGCATGAATCCTGCCGAAAATTATACATATCGTTATCTGGAGACCGATGATCTGGACCAGTACAACGCCCTTTTGCGCTATACCTTTCAGGTCACGGAAGATGAGCTCACTGCCACCGGATGGAAGGACGACGAGATCAAGCAGTCCAAGTTCCCCGTGCTGGAGCGCGCGGACGTGCTGGGCTGCTTTGACGGAGAAAATCTTGTCTCCCAGTTCGCGGTCTACCCGCTGAAGATGAACATCTACGACGCCGTTTACCATGTGGGCTTTGTGACCAGTGTGTGCACCTACCCGGAGTACACCGGCAACGGCATCATGAAGCGGCTCATGATCCAGGGCCTGACCCAGATGCACAAGGAGGGCAAGAGCTTTGCCCTGCTCTACCCCTACTCCATCCCGCTGTACCACCACCTGGGGTGGGAGATCATCTCCAACAAGATCTCCTACAACATCAAGGACCGGCAGATCCCCACCAAGGTGTCGGCCCCCGGTTATGTGCGGCGCGTCGCCTGGGACAACACCGAGTTCCACGAGCTGCACTCCCATTTTGCCTCCATCACCCACGGGTGCCTGTTCCGCAACGCACTGGCCTGGGAGGAGTACTGGCGCTGGGACGAGGATGACACCAATGTCGCCGTCTATTATAATGTAAAGGACAAGCCCTGCGGCTACATGGTGTACCTGATCAAGAACGACATCATGCACATCAAGGAAATGATCTACCTGAACCGCGAGGCACAGAAGGGCCTGTGGGAGTACATCCACGCCCACGACTCCATGATCGACGAAGTGCACGGCAACACCTACTTCAGCGAACCCATCGCCTTTGAGATAGACGACGGCGACATCAAGGAGACCATCCGCCCTTATGCCATGGGCCGCATCGTGGATGTGGCCAGCTTCCTGGAAGATTACCCCTGTGACCCGGACGGCGGCGAGCTGTGCATTGATCTGGAGATCGAGGACGACCTGCTGCCCTGGAACGACCACACCTTCCGCATTCGGTTTGCGGACGGCGGCTGCACCCTGACCGATGCCCCCGCCGAATACCACCTGAAGATGGGCATCGGCACCCTTTCCACCCTGCTGCTGGGCTACAAGACCGCCGAACGTCTGTTCGAGCTGGAGCGCATCGAGGGCCGGGAGGATGCCGTGGAGCGGCTGGACGATGTGCTGTTCCACAAGATCCCTTATATTTCGGACTATATCTGATGCGGTTTCCGGAGAGCGGGGGCGTTTTCCCCGCTCTTCTTTTTTGCTCTTGTGCGCCGGGCACGCGCATGTTAGAATAAGACGATATTATTTTTTCAAGGAGGCCGGGCAATGAAGGGCAGAGAGGCTTATCCCGACGAAGAACTGCGCCGCCGCATCATGGACTTTATCATGGCGGCCGGGCAGACTCTGTTGGAGAACGGTGCGGAAGTGTTCCGGGTGGAGCAGACCATGGAGATCATGGCACGCTCCTTCCACCTGCGGGAATTCCATGTTTATGTACTGACCAACGGCATTTTTGCCAGCGCCGGCACCGCAGAGATCAGCGAAGTGCGCAACGTGCCGGTGCGCACCACCCATCTGGGCCGGGTGGCGGCGGTGAACGCCCTTTCCCGCGAGATCGCCGAGACCAATATGTCGCTGGGGGAGGCCGAATACCGTCTGGCGGCCGCCCAGCGCATCCCCTTCCCCAAGGACTGGGTGCAGCTGGTCAGCGGCATGGGCGGCGCGTTCAGCTTTGCCATGATCTTTGGCGGTGATCTGCGCAGCGCCATCGCTGCCGCCGTGGCCGGTCGGGCGGCCAGCGGCTACCTGCTGCTGTGCGGGCGGTACAGCCTGCCCGGCGGCTTCCAGAAGATCACCACCGCGTCCCTCATCACACTGGTGTGCATCCTGCTGTGTCAGGCGCTGCATACCTCGGCCAGCCATGCCATCATCGGTGCGCTGATGATCCTGACCCCCGGCATCGCCTTCACCATGGGCATCCGCGACTTCGTGCACGGCGACTACCTGTCCGGCACCATCCGCATGATCGACGCGCTGCTCATCGCCGCCAGCATCGCCATCGGCACCGGCCTTGTGCTGAGCCTGTATTCTCTGCTCACGGGGGTGGTGGTCGCATGATTTCTCTCACCAATTCCCAGATCGGGGAGCTGATGGGCCAGTTCCTGCTGGCCGGCACCGGCACCCTGAGCTTTGCCATCCTGTTCGCCTGCCCCCGCCGGAGCCTGCCCACCTGTGCGCTGGTGGGTGCCATGGGCTGGTTCGTGTATGAGCTGTGCGTCATGCTGGGGCTGGGCACCGCTGCGGCCAGCCTGCTGGCGGTGATTCCCCTCACCATCCTCACCCGCGTGTTCGCCATCCTGCAAAAGACCCCCGTGACCGTGTTCCTGCTCTCCGGCATCTTCCCGCTGGTGCCGGGTGCAGGCATCTACTACACGGCCTACTATTTCATTCAGGGCGACAACGCACTGGCGTTGTCCAACGGCATCAGCACCTTCAAGGTCGCGGTGGCACTGGCCGTGGGCATCTCGCTGGTGCTCAGCATCCCGCTGCCGCCGCGCCATCGCTCCGGCTGACGGAAGGCCCAATTTCCTACCAAAAAACTTCGTTGTAGGTGTTGACAAATCCGCCGGAGTGGTTTATTATAAATGCAATATCACAAAAATGGCTGTGAAGAGAAGAGTAGGCCTTCGCATTGATCCTTACCAGAAAGCCCGGGCGATGGAAAAGGGCAGGAAACAGGAAGCCGAAAATGGTCTCGGAGCCGTGTGGGCGAGGCGCAGGAGTGCTAAGTCTGCAACGGGATGCGCCCGTTACAGCGTCCGGCTGTAAGCAGCAGAAGCTGCCGCAGCATCGAGGCTTTGTCCGTGAGGGCAGAGTAAACCAAGGTGGTACCACGGAAGATGTTATGCCTCCGTCCTTGCTGAGCGTTCGGCTCGTGTAAGGACGGAGGCTTTTTTCGTCCTCCGTACAAGGCGTGCGTGGACTGTGCCGCGCCGCCGCTCAACAATTTTTTACAAAGATAGAGAGGGATTTTACCATGATTACTCGTCGCGATTTTCTGAAAGTTACCGGTGTGGCCGCTGCTGCCGCTGCCCTGACCGCCTGCGGTGGTTCTTCTTCCACTGCATCCTCCACCGCTTCCAGCGCCGCTGCTTCTTCTGAGGCTGCTTCCGCTGTGGCCAAGCTGGACAAGGTCAAGGTGGCCGTGCCCAACGACACCACCAACGAGGCCCGTGCCCTGACCCTGCTGGAGAAGAACGGCTTCTTCAAGCTGAAGGCTGACGCAGGCCTGACCGCCACCGCAAAGGACATCGAGGAGAACCCCCTGAACGTTACCGTCGATGAGGTCGAGGCTGCTCAGGTGCCCAACGTCCTGCAGGACGAGGACTACGCCGTCATCAACTCCAACTACGCCATCTCTGCCGGTCTGGACCCCACGACCGATGCACTGGCCATCGAGGACGGCTCTTCCGCTTACGTCAACGTTCTGGTCTGCAAGGACGGCAACCAGGAGGAGCCCAAGATCAAGGCTCTGGCCGCTGCCCTGCAGAGCCAGCAGGTCAAGGACTTCATGGATGAGAACTATAAGGGTTCCGTGGTGTCCGTTGTGGAGAACCCCACCGACGGCTATGACGCTTCCGTTGACTACGACGCTCTGAACGGCGAGACCGTGAGCTGCGCCGCTACCCCGGCTCCCCACTGCGAGGTGTTGGAGGTCTGCAAGGAGATCCTGGCCGCCAAGGGCATCACGCTGGACATCCAGGAGTACGATGACTACATCATCCCCAACAACGTGGTCGAGGACGGCACCGTTGACACCAACTACTTCCAGCATCAGCCGTATCTGGATGACTTCAATACAGAGCACGGCACTCACCTGGTGACGGTTGCCGGCATCCATGTGGAGCCCATGGGCATCTACGGCGGCAAGCAGGACAGCCTGGCACCCATCGAAGGCTAAAAGGAGCAATTTCTGTGATCGAGATCAAACACCTTTCCAAGACCTTCCAGATGAAGGACGGCGCGGTGAACGCGCTGAAAGACATCAACCTGACCATTCCGGATGGTTCCATCTACGGCATCATCGGCATGTCCGGTGCGGGCAAATCCACGCTGGTGCGCTGCATCAACCTGTTGGAGCGCCCCACCGAGGGCAGCGTGGTGATCGACGGCACCGCCATGGAGACCCTGTCTCCGGCGGCCCTGCGTGAGCGCCGCCGCGAGATCACCATGATCTTCCAGCAGTTCAACCTGCTCATGCAGCGCAGCTGCCTGAAGAACATCTGTTTCCCCATGGAGCTGGCCGGTGTGAAAAAGGCCGACGCCGAAAAGCGCGCCAAAGAGCTGCTGGAGATGGTGGGCCTGCCCGACAAGGCAAACGCCTACCCCGCCCAGCTGTCCGGCGGCCAGAAGCAGCGCATTGCCATTGCCCGCGCCCTGGCCACCAACCCCAAGGTGCTGCTGTGCGACGAGGCCACCAGTGCGCTGGACCCCAACACCACTCATTCCATCCTGACCCTGATCAAGGACATCAACCAGAAGCTGGGCATCACCGTGGTGGTCATCACCCACCAGATGAGCGTGGTGGAAGAGATCTGCGACAGTGTGGCCATCCTGGACGGCGGTGTGGTCATGGAAGAGGGCTCGGTGCAGGAAATTTTCGCCAACCCCAAGACGGCTGCGGCAAAGCGTCTGGTCGCCCCCAACGGCGGCAGCGCAGCCCGCGACCTTTCCAGCTTTGCGCCGGATGACCATGTGGTGCGTGTCACCTTCAACGGTTCGTCCACCGCAAAGCCTCTGGTGGCAAGCCTTGCCGCCGAAAAGGGCATTCTGGTATCGGTGCTCAGCGCCGATACCCGTGATCTGAGCGGCCAGTGCTACGGCTCCATGCTGCTCAAGCTGCCTGCCGATGTGGAGCTGGCCAAGCAGGCGGCTGCCTATATGCGCAGCCAGCCCGGCGTGACCGTGGAGGAGGTGACCGGCGAATGAGTATTGCAGATTATGGCTTTGCCATCTGGGAAACGTTCTATGTGACGGTTCTTTCCACCGCGTTTGCGCTGGTGCTGGGCCTGCCGCTGGGCGTGCTGCTGGTGGCCGGTGACAAGGACGGCGTGCTGCCCCTGCCCGGCTGGCTGATGCACATCCTCAACATCGTCATCAACATTCTGCGCAGTGTGCCCTTCCTGATTCTGATGATCTGTGTATTCCCGCTCACCCGTGCCATCGTAGGCACCACGGTGGGCACCAAAGCTACCATCGTTCCGCTGGTGGTGGCCGCCTTCCCGTTCGTGGCTCGTCTGGTAGAGACCAGCCTGCGCGAGCTGGACGAAGGTGTGGTGGAAGCTGCCCAGAGCATGGGTGCCACCCCGTTCCAGATCATTACCAAGGTGATGATCCCGGAGTGCCTGCCCGGCCTGATCTCCAGCATGACCACGGCCCTGACCACCATTCTGGGCTACTCGGCCATGTCCGGCGTCATTGGCGGCGGCGGCCTGGGCAAGATCGCCCTGTCCTACGGCTATTACCGCTACCAGACCGACATCATGATCGTGTGTGTCATCCTGCTGGTGCTCATGGTGCAGGTGTTCCAGAGCGCGGGCACCTTCTGGGCGACCCGGAGCGACAAGCGCCTGCGGAAGTAAAAGAGTGCCGGAAGGCTTTTCATGGTGATGGAAAAGTTTCCTTAAACCATACTGCCAGACGATCCCGGCAGGGAAAAATTTAACGTTTCAATTCCCCGCCGGAGGCTGTATGCTCCTTGCGGGGAATTGTGCTATATGGACAAACCCAGCAAAGGAGTATGTAGTATGAATCGTGATACCATTTGCGTGCAGGGCGGCTATACGCCCGGAAACGGCGAACCCCGCCAGATCCCCATCATCCAGTCCACCACCTTCAAGTACGCCACCAGCGAGGACATGGGCAAGCTGTTTGACCTGGAGGCCAACGGCTACTTCTATTCCCGCCTGCAGAACCCCACCTGTGACCTGGTGGCCAAAAAGATCTGCGAGCTGGAGGGCGGCACCGCTGCCATGCTCACCTCCAGCGGCCAGGCTGCCAACTTCTTCGCCCTGTTCAACCTTTGCCAGGCCGGTGACCACATCGTGGCATCCAGCACCATCTACGGCGGCACCTTCAACCTCATCTCGGTCACCATGAAAAAGATGGGCATCGAGGCCACCTTTGTGGACCCGCTGTGCACCGAGGAAGAGCTGAACGCCGCGTTCCGCCCCAACACCAAGGTCGTATTCGGCGAGACCATCGCCAACCCCGCCCTGACCGTGCTGGACATTGAAAAGTTTGCGCAGGCAGCCCACGCCCACGGCGTGCCGCTCATCGTGGACAACACCTTCCCCACCCCGGTCAACTGCCGCCCCTTCGAGTGGGGTGCCGACATCGTGACCCACTCCACCACCAAGTACATGGACGGCCATGGCGCCGTACTGGGCGGTGCCATCGTGGACAGTGGCAAGTTCGACTGGATGGCCCACGCCGAAAAGTTCCCCGGCCTGTGCACCCCGGATGACAGCTACCACGGCATCACCTACGCCGAGCGTTTTGGCAAGGAGGGTGCCTTCATCACCAAGGCAACGGCCCAGCTGATGCGCGACTTTGGTTCCATGCAATCCCCCATGAACGCCTACATGCTGAACCTGGGTCTGGAGAGCCTGCATGTGCGCATGCAGCGCCACTGCGAGAACGGCATGGCCGTGGCAAAGTTCCTGGAAGCTCACCCGAAGGTGGCTTACGTCAACTACTGCGGTCTGGAATCCAGCCCCTACCATGCACTGGCCGAAAAGTACCTGCCGAACGGCAGCTGCGGCGTGGTCAGCTTTGGCCTGGCCGGCGGCCGTGAGGCAGCCAGCACCTTTATGAAGGAACTGAAGCTGGCCGCCATCGAGACCCATGTGGCCGATGCCCGCACCTGCTGCCTGAACCCCGCTTCCAGCACCCACCGTCAGATGAACGACGAGCAGCTGAAGGCCGCCGGTGTGCCCGCTGAGCTGGTGCGCATGAGCTGCGGCCTGGAAAGCAGCGAGGACCTCATTGCCGACATCGCACAGGCACTGGATAAGATCTGATCCTGTCCGGTCAGCTGCATGGTCGTTTTTTTCCCGATGAAGGGTTCGCCGGAGTTTTTCATGGGTGGAGTTGCTGTTTCTCATTACAGCCCCACCCGTGAAAAGTTTTCGGATGGCCCTGCGGGTAGAGATGCTGTTCCCCGCCACGACCTCTCCCGTGAAAAAGGCAGGAACGGAAAGCCCGCAGGCTTTCCGTTCCTGCAATAAAAATAAATATTCCGCTGAAACAGCCAGAGCGCCAGCGGAGGCTATTCTAAATCGTTAGGAGTACGAACTATGCCGCTGATCATCCCCAAGACCCTGCCCGCCTACGATGCCCTTTATGAAGAAAACGTCTTTGTCATGCACCGGGAGCGGGCACTGGCACAGCACATCCGCCCGCTGGAGATCCTGATCCTGAACCTGATGCCCACCAAGATCGCCACCGAGACCCAGATCGCCCGTCTGCTGGCCAACACGCCTTTGCAGGTGCATATGACCCTGCTGCAGACGGCCAGCCACGCCGCCACCCATGTGTCGGCCGCCCATCTGGATGCATTCTACAAGACCTTTGACGAGGTGAAGAACAACCGCTACGACGGTATGATCATCACCGGTGCTCCGGTGGAGACCATGGACTTTGAGCAGGTGGACTACTGGCCGGAACTGTGCGAGATCATGGATTTCAGCGAGACGAACGTCTACTCCACCCTGCACGTCTGCTGGGGTGCCCAGGCGGGCCTGTACTACCACTACGGTGTGCACAAGGAGCTGCTGCCGGAAAAGATGTTCGGCGTGTTCGAGCACCGGGTCACCCGCCCGGCGAACCCTCTGGTGCGCGGCTTTGACGAGGTGTTCTATGCACCCCACAGCCGCCACACCGGCATCCGCCGGGCCGATGTGGATGCCTGCGACGCGCTGCGCATCCTGGCCGAGAGCGATGTGGCCGGGCCCTTCCTCATGAGCACCGAGAACGGACGGCAAATCTTTGTCACCGGCCACCCGGAGTACGACAAGTACACGCTGGATGCCGAGTACAAGCGGGACGTGGCCAAGGGCCTGCCCATCCATGTGCCCGTCAACTACTATCCGGACGATGACCCGGAGCAGCCTCCGCTGTTCCGCTGGCGCGCCCATGCTCACCTGCTGTACGAGAACTGGCTGAACTACTACGTCTACCAGAACACGCCTTACGATCTGGGCGAGATCCAGCGCGTGAAGCACGGCAAATAAGATTTCATCCATGCAAAGCGGCTGCTCCGGTTTTCCACACCGGGCAGCCGTTTTTGTGTAAAGAGAGCCACTGAAACGACACAAGGCCCCCGGGAACCCGGGGGCCTTGTGCTGTATGAAGAAGTCTCCAATGGAGGGAGTAAATGGCGGATCAGGCGTCGGTGCGGTCCTTCTTGAGCAGGCTCAGGATCACAGCACCCACCACGCTGCCCACAGCCAGCGCCACGCAGTACAGAGCGGCGTGGTCCACCACGGGGAACACGAAGATGCCGCCGTGGGGTGCCCGCAGGCCGCAGCCAAAGACCATGGACAGAGAACCGGCCAGGGCCGAACCGATGATGCAGCTGGGCAGAACGCGCAGCGGGTCGGCTGCTGCATAGGGGATGGCACCCTCGGTGACGAAGCACAGACCCATGACGTAGTTCACGATGCCGTTGCGGCGTTCGTCGGGGGTCCACTTCTTGGGGCAGAAGGTGGTGGACAGGGCGATGGCAATGGGAGGCACCATGCCGCCCACCATGACGGCGGCCATCACCTCATAGTTGCCGGAAGCAAGGGCTGCGGTGCCGAACACATACGCTGCCTTGTTGAAGGGGCCGCCCATGTCGATGCTCATCATACCGGCCACGATGGCACCCAGCAGCACCTTAGAGGTGCCGCCCAGTGCGTTCAGCCAGTTGGTCATGGCGGTGTTGATCATGCCCATGACCGGGTTGATGCCGCACATCACGGCACCAATGATCAGCATGCCGCCCAGCGGGTAGATCAGCATGGGGCGAAGGCCGTTCAGGCTGGCAGGGAGCTTTTCGGTGATCTTTTTCAGGAACTGGACGATGTAGCCCGCCAGGAAACCAGCCAGCATGGCAGCCAGGAAACCGCCGGAGATGCCGGTGGTCTCACCATTGGCGATACCCGCAAAGTTGGTGCCGTTCATGGCCAGCACACCGCCGGCAAAGCCCACAGCCAAGCCCGGACGGTCCGCAATGGACATGGCGATGAAGCCTGCCAGAATGGGCAGCATATAGCCAAAGGCTGCATTGCCCACCGTCTTGAAGAAAGCGGCCACCGGAGTGTTCATGCCGAAGTTTGCGGGGTCAATGCTGTAATCGTCCAGCAGGAAGGCCAGCGCGATCATGATGCCGCCGCCCACCACGAAGGGCAGCATGTGGGAGACGCCGTTCATCAGGTTTTTGTACAGGCTGCGGCCAAAGCTGTCCTTGGTGGAGGCATCCTCTGCCGGGGCACCGCCCTCGGCGTGGAACACCGGCACTTCGCCGTGGGCGATCTTCTTGATGAGCTCTTCCGGCTTATGGATGCCGTCATCCACGCGGGTGAACAGCACCGGCTTGCCGTCAAAGCGGGCGGTGTCTACCTTTTTCTCGGCGGCCACGATGATGCCGTCGCAAGCGGCGATCTCGGCACGGGTCAGGATGTTCTTTGCGCCGTCCGAACCGTTGGTCTCCACCTTGGTGGGCAGACCCAGCTTGTCACCGGCCTTGGTCAGCGCCTCGGCGGCCATGTAGGTGTGGGCAATGCCGTTGACGCAGGCGGTCACGGCCAGAATGCGGTAGCCGTCCTGCGGGATAACCTGCTGGGTAAAGCTCTCGGCACCAAACTGGGCTTCCTCCTGCGCGTCGATGCAGTCCAGAAACTCTGCCGGAGTCTTTGCGGCTTTCAGCTTTGCCACAAAGTCCTCGTTCATCAGCATCTGCATCATGCGGGCCAGCATATCTACATGCAGGCTGCCGTTTTCCGGCGCTGCAATGGCAAACAGCAGGTCGGTGGTGCCGTCATCCTCGGCGTTGTACTGCACCGGGGTGCTCAGCCGCAGGGCGGCAAGGCTGGGGCGGGTGACCACATCGGTCTTGGCGTGGGGCACGGTGATGCCGTTGTCCACATAGGTAGAGCCCTCGGCCTCGCGGGCGTAGAGGGCCTTTTTGTAGGCCTCCTTGTCGGTGATGTTGCCGTGGGTGGCCTGCAGCTCCACCAGACGGCTCAGGATCTCCTCCTGTGTTTGCAGCGCCTCGTCCAGCGCAATGGACTGTGCGGTAAATAACTCGGTGATGCGCATAAATGTTTCTCCTTTCTGTATTCAGATCTGCTCCAGCAGTTCGTCGATCTTCTCCTTTGTGGCAAGCCCAAGGCTGAACGCCGTTGCGCTGCCGCAGGCGGTGCCCAGACGCAGGGCAACGGCATAGCTGCGGGTCTGCTGCCAGCCGGCCACAAAACCGGCTACCATGCTGTCGCCTGCGCCCACGCTGTTGACCACCCTGCCCTTGGGGCAGCCGATGCGGTGCACCTGCCCCTGCTCGTCCAGCAACAGGGCACCGTCCCCGGCCATGCTCACCAGCACATTGCGGGCACCCTTTTCCTGCAGGGTGCGGGCCGCTGCCGCGATCTCTTCATCCGTGTGCAGCTCCCTGCCCACGATCTCGCCCAGCTCGTGGTTGTTGGGCTTGATGAGGAAGGGGTGGTAGGGCAGCACGTTCACCAGCAGGGCGCGGGTGGCGCCCTGTTGCTGCCGCCCGCCCCGCCCTTCCGGGCGGCCCAGCAGCCGCTCGTACACGTCCTGCGGCAGGCTGGCGGGGATGCTGCCGGCTAAAATCAGCACGTCATTTTCGGTCAGACCGTCCAGCTTTTCTTCCAGCTGGTGCAGGGCCTCGTCCGGGATGTCCGGCCCAGCTCCGTTCAGCTCGGTCTCCTGCCCCGCCTTGATCTTGACATTGATGCGGGTCATGCCGTTTTCCAGATGCACAAAGTCGGTGTGCAGGCCCTGCGCGGCCAGACCGCGCTCCAGCCAGGCACCGGTCTCCCCGGCCACAAAGCCCAGCGCCACGCTGGGGCAGCCCAGCTGGGCCAGCACCCCGGACACGTTGATGCCCTTGCCGCCCAGCACGCAGTCCTCGCCGCAGGCACGGTTCACCTGCCCGACTTCCAGCGGGGCGTCCAGCCGCACCACATAGTCGATGGCCGGGTTGAATGTGACAGTGTAGATCATAGTTCCGTCTCCTTTACCAGCGTGTATTGTTTGTATTTGGGGTTGGGGCAGCGGTTGGTCAGGATGGCACCGCTGTGCAGGTCTGCGATCACCGCCGGGCAGATGCGCGCAAACTTGGCGTCATCCACCAGAAACCAGCTCTCCCGTGCGCGGTGCACCACCGTGGCTTTCACGGCGGCTTCCTCCGGGTCCGGGGTGGTGAAGCCTGCTTCCAGCGCCACACCGTTGGCCCCCATGAACGCCTTGGTGAAGTTGTACTGCTGCAGGCTGCTCACGGCTGCCGCGCCCACGATGGCCTCGGTCTGGGGCCGCAGCAGCCCGCCGGGCAGGAACACCCGGCAGCCCTTCTGGGCCAGCGTGCGGGCATGGGCCACGCCGTTGGTCACATAGTTTGCCTGCAGGGCCTCGCCCTCCAGCGCCCGCACCAGTTCCAGCGTAGTGGAGCCTGCGTCGATGAACACGAAGTCCTCGGCGTGGATGAGGGCAGTGGCAGCCGCGGCCACAGGCCGTTTGGGCAGCCGCCGCAATGGCCCGCTTCTGGGGCACGGCCAGTGTCTCCTTGGCCTGCATGGTGGGTTCCTCGGCCTGGAAGCGGCTGTCCGGCAGAGTGGCTCCACCGTGCACCTTGTTCAGCTTGCCCAGCCGGTCCAGCTCCGTCAGGTCACGCCGGATGGTGGACTCGCTGGTGCCCAGCGCCTCGCACAGCTCCTGCACGGTAGCCGTGCGCTGTTTATTCAGCAGATCCAGGATCTGCCCAAACCGTTCTTCTGCCAACATGGGCTGTTTTCTCCTTTGCGCCCCGTCTCTGACGGTTTTTAGCGTTCTTTGACGGGTTTTGGTGGTTTGCATCTTTATTATAGCAAGTATCCCGTCAAAATCAATCATTTCCGGTCAATTTCACGCACAAAATTTCTCTCCAATTTTTGTGCACACCTACCAAAGCGCAAAAAAGAGCCGCTGTGCGTACCAATGCACAGCGGCTCCGGAGAGATGGTTTGCTCGGAATTATTCAGCCGTCCAGTAGAAATCGTCACCGGGCAGCGCGCCGCCCACGGCGGCGGGGTCGGCGTCAAACAGCACCTGCAGGTAAGCAGAAGCATCTGCCTTCAGCTCGTCGCCGGTCAGGCAGACGATGTTGCAGTTGGGCATGGCCTTTTTGGCAATGGCAGCCTTGGCCACCACGCCCTGCTCTTCGCACAGGGCAGCGGTGCCGTCCAGATCGGTGTTGGCAGCTTCCACGCTCTTGGCGTAGTCGGTCAGGAAAGCGGCCACCACATCCGGGTGCTCCTCGGCGTACTCCTTGCGCACCACAGTCACACCGGTGATGAGCTGGGTATCGGCCACCTTGTTCCACTCCTCGGTCAGGTTCAGGGCTACCCGCAGAGTCTCGTCCTGCAGACCGGCGGCAGTGACATAGGGCTGGGGCAGCACGGCAATGGCGTCCTCGGTGGTGGCCATCTGGGCGGTCACCTCGGTGGCCTCGCTATAATACTCGATGGTCACGTCCTTGTCGGGGTCGATGCCGTTGGCGTTGAGCAGGTAGCGCAGCACATACTCCGGGGTGGTGCCCTTGCCGGTGGACAGGATGGTGCGGCCCTTCAGGTCAGCCATGGACTGCACCGTGTCGCCCTGTTCCACCACATACAGCACGCCCAGGGTATTCACAGCCACGGCCTGGATGCCGCCGTTGGTTTTCTGGTACAGGGTCGCGGCCAGGTTTGCCGGGATGGCAGCCATGTCCAGCTCGCCCTTCATCAGCAGGGGCACGATCTCATCGGCGGCGCCGTAGAGCTGCAGGTCGTAGTCCATGGCGGCGGTGCCGTCGGCTTCCATGCTGAGCAGGTTGACCAGACCCATGGTGGTGGGGCCCTTCAGGCCCGCGATGCGCAGGGCGTCGGTGGTGGAAAGCTCCTGCGCGGCTTCGCTGGAAGCAGCCTCGGAGGAAGCGGCCTCACTGGAGGCTGCAGAGCCGGAAACGGCGGAGCTTGCGCTGCCGCCGCAGGCTGCCAGATGAAGGGCGGCGAGAAGGGGCGGCCTTCCCCCTGCCGCCGCAGGCTGCCAGGCACAGCGCAAGGCTGAACGCCAGCAGCAGCGATACAAATTTCTTCATGATGTCCTCTTTCTTCCCGCAGGGGTGCCGTTCCCCGCATGGGAACCGGTGCAGGCCCTGCAATGCAAAATTTTACAAGGCAAATTTGCAAAAATATTTGCTTTGCGCGTCCTAGTTTACTATAATAGGGGGGAAAATACCGTTGCGCATGCAACGGAATTGCAGGAGGACTGTGGGAGCCGCTGCGGTTCCCACGGAGTTGCGATGAAAAACGATCTGCCGCTGTTACAATCCACCACCCTGTTTTCCGGTCTTTCCGCCGAGGAGCTGCAAGCACTGCTGACCCGGCTGGGAGCCGTGGAGCGCAGCTTTGGCCGGGGCGAAGTGCTCGTACTGGCCGGTGCGCCCAGCCGCCGGGTGGGCGTGGTGCTGTCCGGAGAACTGGAAGCCTACCGCCCTGGCCCGGAGGGTGCCCGTGTGCCCATTACCCGGGTGGAACCAGGCGGGGTATTCGGCGATGTTCTGGGCGGGTCCAGTCTGGCCAGCCCGGTCACGGTGCTGGCGGCCACCGCCTGCGAGGTGCTGCTGGTGCCCTACGAGCAGCTGCTGCTCTCGGACGGCAGCCCCGCCCATCAGCGGGTGCTGCAGAATCTGGTGCGCACCATCAGCGACAAATACTTCCTGCTCTCCCGCCGGGTGGACCTGCTGGTGCTGAAGAGCCTGCGCGCCAAGGTGTGCGCTTACCTGCTGAACGAGAGCGAGCGGGCCGGGAGCCTGACTTTCAGCATCCCGTTCTCCCGCGTGCAGCTGGCCGACTACCTCAACTGCGACCGCAGCGCCCTGAGCCGGGAGCTGAGCCTGATGCAGAAGGACGGCCTGCTGGATACCTTTAAAAGCAGCTTCAAACTGCTGGACCCGGACGCTCTGAAGCAGATGGTGCAATAAAGGATAAAAAGGAGTTTTTACCATGCCCAAACCGATTCTCTGGATCGTGATCCCCTGTTATAATGAGGAAGCAGTGCTGCCCATCACGGCCCCGCTGTTCCTGCAAAAGATCAACGACCTTGCCGCCCGCGGCCTTGTGAGCGACAGGAGCCGGGTGCTGTTCGTCAACGACGGCTCCAAGGATAAGACCTGGGAGCTCATTCAGGGCTTTGCAAAGCAGGACGAGCACTTCATCGGCATTGCGCAGAGCCGCAACCGCGGCCACCAGAATGCCGTACTGGCAGGCCTGATGGAGGCGCTGCACAGCGGCAGCTGCGATATCACCATTTCCATCGACTGCGACGGGCAGGATGACATCAACGCCATGGATGAGATGGTGCAGAAGTATCTGGACGGTGCCGAGGTGGTGTACGGCGTGCGCAGCCGCCGCGACACCGACACCTTCTTCAAGCGGTTCACCGCCGAGGGCTTCTACCATGTGATGAACGCTCTGGGCGCCGACATCGTGTTCAATCACGCCGACTACCGCCTTATCAGCACCCGTGTGCTGGAGAGCTTTGCCGACTACCACGAGGTGAACATTTTCCTGCGGGGTATGGTGCCGCTGGTGGGCTTCCCCCACGACGTGGTCACCTACGAGCGGCATGAGCGTCTGGCCGGCGAGAGCCACTATCCCCTGAGCAAGATGCTGGCACTGGCCTTTGACGGCATCACCAGCCTGTCCAACAAGCCCATCCGCATCATCACCGGAGCCGGCATCGTGGTGAGCCTGATCGGCTTCATCGGGGTCATCTGGGCCATCGTGCAGGCCATTCTGGGCTCGTCGGTGGCAGGCTGGGCCTCTATCGTCTGCATCGTCTGCTTCATGGGCGGCGTGCAGCTGGTATGCCTGGGCGTCATCGGCGAATACATCGGCAAGATCTACATGGAGACCAAGGCCCGCCCGCGCTACATCATCTCAGAGCGCACCTGGGCCCCCTACGAAAGGAAGTATCACGGATGAGCAAACAGAGCTGGCGGGGCAGTACCCTGCTGAACCCGGAACCGCCGGTGCTGGTGTCCTGCGGCGGGCTGGACCACCCCAACCTCATCACCATCGGCTGGACGGGCACCATCTGCACACAGCCCAGCATGGTGAGCATCAGCGTGCGGCCGGAACGGTTCAGCCACCACCTCATTCAGGAGAGCGGGCAGTTTGCCATCAACCTGCCCACCGAAGCACTGGTGCGGTCGGTGGATTGGTGCGGCGTGAAGAGCGGCCGCGATGTGGACAAGTTTGCCGCCTGCGGCCTGCATGCCGAGCCGGGCAGCGTGCTCACCGACTGCCCTGTGCTGGCGGAAAGCCCGGTGAACCTGGAATGCAAAGTGACCCAGAGGATCCCGCTGGGCAGCCACGACCTGTTCCTTGCCGAAGTGGTGGCCTGCGATGTGGACGAGAGCCTGCTGGATGAAACCGGCAAGCTGTGTCTGGACAAGGCAAAGCTCATCGTGTACAGCCACGGCGAGTATCTGGCCCTGGGCAAAAAGCTGGGCACCTTTGGTTACACCGTGCGCAAAAAGAAACCGGCAAGAAAAAAGAAATAACCGCAGAAAAGGCGGGCCGCAGTTTGCACTGCAGCCCGCCTTTTTACGGTTCAGTCGTTCTTATTAAAAAGATCACGCATCCGAACGGGAGTAGGCGTTCTTCATCTGGTTGCTCAGCTCAAACAGCACCTTGTCCAGCGTGTCGGAGGCCTTTTCCTGGATCATGGCAGCCAGGGCGAGGTTGGCTTCCTCCCGCAGGGCGGCACGGGCTGCAGGCGCTGCCGCGGCCAGCTTCGCGTCGTACTGGTTCACCAGTGCATGGGCCGCGCTGAGCACAGCTTCCTCATAGCGCTCAATGTGGAACAGCGACTTTGCATAGGAGGCATCGGCCATGGCGGCGATCATGCGGCTGACCCAGTAGAAGTTGTCGGTGGACACTTCGCCGGTGGTGTTGGCCAGATAAGCCGGGGTGGTGTCCACATTGGCGTAGAAGGGCACCATGGTGTTGAAGGCGTTGGAGGCATAGGCGATCCATTCCAGAGCGCAGTTCTCGGCGTCCACGTCCGGGCGCAGCTGGATCAGGGCCATAAAGTCGTTGCGGTTGATGCCGATGGAACGGTATGCGCCCTTGCTGGCCTTGTCGCCGTAGCTGCGGTAGGGGTCATACGGGGTGCCCTGATAGTGGCTGGACAGCACATACTTCACGTCCTCCGGGGTCACCTTCTTTTCCGGCACCATGCACCAGGGCAGATCGTCGGACATGGGGGTATAATCGGCATCCGGACCGTCCCACACCCAGGTGGTGGGGTTCAGGGTACGCAGCATGTACCAGGCGCGGGGCGTGTTATACACATGGTCAGAGTCGTCGTGGCTGCCAAAGGCATCGCGGGGGTTCAGTGCCCCATCCTGCGACAGGTCCAGATGGTTCTTTGCGATGAACTCGGCAAGGTCGGCCGAGCACATGTATTCCTTCTGCTCGCCCAGGGCGTCGGTCAGGTCAAAGCTGTCCAGACCCAGCTGGTTGGGCATGACCACATACACGTCATCCGGCACACGGCGGGCGATCCAGTGGTGGCCGCCGATGGTCTCCAGCCACCACACCTCGTTCACGTCGGCAAAAGCGATGCCGTTCATCTCGTAGGTGCCGTAGGTCTGCAGCAGCTGGCCCAGACGCTGCACGCCCTCGCGGGCGGTGTGGATGTAGGGCAGCACCAGATACACAATATCCTCTTCGCCGATGCCGCCGGGCACTTCCGGCTGGCCGCCCTTGGCGGGGCGGTACTCCACCAGCGGGTCCGCGCCCAGCACGCGGGGGTTGGAGGTGATCGTCTCAGTGGCGGTCATGCCCACGTTGGCGGCGTTCACGCCGGAAGCCGCCCAGATGCCCTTGCCCTCCACGGCGTTGGGCATGGCGGTAAAGCGCATGGCACCCTCCGGCAGGGGCACTTCCACATGGGAGAGCACACTGCGGTAGACCTTGGGCAGGTCCTCCGGGTGCACCACGGTGAACTTTTTGGCGGTGAAATGGCCGGAACCGGAATCGTCGTTGCGGGCGATCATGGTAGAGCCGTCGTAAGACGCCTTTTTGCCGACCAGAATGGTAGTACAAGCCATAACTGAAAAACCTCCGTTTCAGGTTCAGGATTCTTAACATGCAGCCGTTTTGCGCTGCTAACCCTTATTGTAATCCTTTGTTTGTGGAATTGCAAGCCGCACCCGGCTGTGCCAGCTTCTGCAGTTCCAGCATCGGCCAGCCCAGTGCGTCGATGGCGGCACGGTCGTGGGTGGCCAGCAGCACCGGACGGCCCTCCACCCGCTCCCGCAGCAGGGCGATGCTGGCCTGTACGGCAGCCGGATCCATACCGGTAAAGGGCTCGTCCAGCAGCAGGGTATCGCTCTGCGCCCAGAGCGCCCGCAGCAGGGCGGTGCGGCGCTTCTGCCCGCCGCTCAGCTTCCGGGCCGGGAGGGCCAGCGCGGCCTCGTCCAGCCCCAGCCGGGCAAAGTCCTGTCGGATGGCCGCTTCCTGCCGGTCATCCGGCAGCACCAGCAGCACATTCTGCACCGCCGTCAGCTGGGGGCAGAGCCGGTCCTCCTGGAACACCGCACTCACCCGCCCGGCGCCCTGCACCCGGCCTGCAGTGGGCGTTTCCAGCCCCATGAGGATGCGCAGAAGGGTGGTCTCGCTGGCCCTGCGGGGGCCCCACAGCCCCGCGGGGCCGTCCCCCGTAAAGGTCAGGTCCCGGAACAGCACCGTGCTGCCAAACCGCTTTTCCAGATGGTCGATGGTCAGCATGCGGCATCCTCCTCTCCGCCAATCAACGCCCGGCTCACAGCATCCAGCGCCCGGAGGAACAGCTTTTCAAAGGCCGCACTGAGCAGGATGATGACAAAGGTCCAGGCGAACAACTCCCCGGTGGAAAGGGTGATCTTGGCCCGGTAGAGGGCATCGCCGATGCTGCCGTTGGGCAGGCCGATGACCTCCGCCGCCACGCCGCTTTTCCAGCAGATGCCCAGCGCCACGCTGCACCCCTGCCGGAAAGCCGGGAGCACCGCCGGGAGCCACACGGCCCGCAGGCGGCGGCCCAGCGGCAGACGGAACACCTTTGCCATTTCCAGCAGCTGCGGGTCTGCCGCCCGGATGCCGGTGCGCACGGCCCCGTACAGCACCGGAAGCACCATCAGAAAACTGATGAGCACCGACAGCGAGGACCCACGCACCCACACCAGCGCCAGAATGATGAAGCTGGCCACCGGCGTGGCCTTGACCAGCTGCAGCACCGGGGCGATCAAAATCTCGGCAGCGGGACAGATTTCAGCCGCTACGGCCAGCGCCGCACTGCACACCACGCCCAGCCCGAAGCCCAGCAGGATGCGCCCGGCGCTGAACCCCACCCGGTACCAGAAATCCGCCTGCGGCAGCAGCCGCAGCAGGCAGCGCAGGGCCTGCACCGGCGACACCAGAAAGACCTCCTGTCCGATGGCCATGGCCGCAGCCTGCCACACCGCCAGCCAGAACAGCACCGCCCCGGCGCGCCGGAGCAGCGTTTTGTAGTCGTGCATGGTTCTCCCCCCATTTCGCTGCAGTTTTCTGCGTCCCAGTATACCACACTCTGCCCCATAGGCCAATGACCTGTGCATCACCTGCCCCGGGCGGCCTTGTTTTTAAAAGATACTTTTGTTCAACTTGGATATGCTTGACATGAATTTATCTTCAGAGTACACTGAAGATATCCGCTCCCTGTCCGGCAGGGGTGCACACAAGAGGGGGGAACTTTTTATGCAAAAGCTATCTGGCCGAAAGCTGCTGCTCATCGGCTTCACGCTGTTTTCCATGTTTTTCGGGGCTGGCAACCTGATCTTTCCGCCGGACCTGGGGGCCAAGGCAGGCACCCATTTCTGGCCTGCCTTTCTGGGCCTGGCCATCAGTGCCGTGGGGCTGCCCGTTGCCGGAGTGGTGGCTGTGGCCCGGGCCCAGGGTCTGGAAAAGCTGGCAGGCCGGGTGCACCCGGTGTTTGCCCAGGTCTTTATGATCCTGATCTACCTGTCCATTGGCCCCTGCCTGGCCATCCCACGCACTGCCAGCACCTCCTTTGCCATGCTGGCCCCCCTGGTGGGCACCGGGGCCGGGCTGCAGCTGGGATACTCGGTGGTGTTCTTTGCAGCGGCCTTTCTGGTGGCCCTGCAGCCGGAAAAACTCACCCGTTGGCTGGGCAGGGGGGCGGGGCCCCCGCTGCCGGGGGCAGGATGGTG
>OBYM01000509.1_pt1 | contig 21338 bp, 9 predicted proteins | sample 1538191 | NCBI WGS metagenome assembly OBYM01 (sample SAMEA2580165, study PRJEB22360) | human gut metagenome | biome: human gut; feature: human-associated habitat; material: faeces | place: Denmark | collected 2008/2010 | reverse complement strand
ATCAGCGCGTCAACGGCTTCCTGCAGCATCCGCTTCTCATTGCGGACGATAATGTCAGGGGCGCCCAGTTCCAGCAGTCTCTTCAGACGGTTGTTGCGGTTAATTACCCGACGGTACAGATCATTCAGGTCGGAGGTTGCAAAACGGCCGCCATCCAACTGTACCATAGGACGAATATCCGGCGGAATGACCGGTACCACGTCCAGAATCATCCACTCGGGGCGGTTGCCGGAAAGACGGAAAGCTTCCACCGCTTCCAGACGCTTGAGCAAACGCACCCGCTTCTGACCGGAAGCACCCTTCAATTCTTCTTTCAGCTCTACAGAGAGCTTTTCCAGATCGATTTCAGTCAGCAATTCCTTAATGGCTTCGGCACCCATGGCAGCTTTGAAATCGTCCTCATATTTCTCCCGCATATCGCGGTATTCTTTTTCACTGAGGATTTGCTTTTTGGAAAGCTCCCGCACATTGCCGGGGTCTGTGACGATGTACGAAGCAAAATAGAGCACTTTTTCCAGCGTCCGGGGAGAAATATCCAGTACCAAGCCCATCCGGGAGGGGATGCCCTTAAAATACCAGATGTGGGAAACAGGAGCAGCCAGTTCAATATGGCCCATACGCTCACGGCGAACCTTGCTGCGGGTGACTTCTACACCGCACTTATCGCAAATTCTGCCCTTATAGCGAATTCTCTTATATTTACCGCAATGGCATTCCCAGTCCTTCTGGGGTCCAAAAATGCGCTCGCAGAACAGGCCGTCCCGCTCAGGCTTCAGGGTGCGGTAGTTAATGGTCTCCGGCTTCTTGACCTCGCCATGAGACCACTCGCGGATTTTATCCGGGGAAGCCAGGCCGATTTTAATCGATTCAAACACGTTAAATTCCATCGTTCAACCCCCAACATTACATTGTCTCGTCGCCGTTGCCAGTACTGTCACCAAACAGGTCATCCAGACCGTCGTCATGCATAACGCTATACAAATCGTCATCCTCATCGTCGGGATTCTCCATGGTATAGCCATCCATTTCCCCTTCTTCGGCGACGGTAGGCTCGTCAAAAGAATCTCCGGACTGGATGTATCCGTCGTCCTCATCATCGAAGTCCTGCTTCAAATCAATCTCTTCGTTATTCTTATCCAGCACCTTAATATCCAGGCCCAAAGACTGCAGTTCCTTAATCAGAACCTTGAAGGACTCGGGCACACCGGGCTTAGGAATATTCTGGCCCTTGACAATGGCTTCGTAGGTCTTCACACGGCCCACCACGTCGTCGGACTTCACCGTCAGGATTTCCTGCAGGGTGTACGCTGCGCCGTAAGCTTCCAGGGCCCACACTTCCATCTCGCCGAAACGCTGGCCGCCGAACTGAGCTTTACCACCCAGAGGCTGCTGGGTAACCAGAGAGTACGGACCAGTGGAACGGGCGTGAATTTTATCGTCAACCAGATGGTGGAGCTTGAGGTAATACATATAACCAACGGTAACCGGGTTGTCGAAATACTCACCGGTACGGCCATCACGAAGCCAGAACTTACCATCTTCGCTCATGCCGGCCATTTTAAAGCACTCACGGATATCCTCCTCATGAGCACCATCGAACACAGGGGTCATAATCTTCCATCCCAGTGCCTTGGCGGCCATACCCAGATGGACTTCCAGTACCTGTCCGATATTCATACGGGAAGGCACGCCCAAGGGGTTCAACACAATATCCAGGGGAGTACCATCGGGCAGGAACGGCATTTCTTCCATAGGCAGAATGCGGGAAACAACACCCTTGTTACCATGACGGCCTGCCATCTTATCGCCGACAGAAATCTTTCTCTTCTGAGCAATGTAGCAGCGAACCACTTTGTTTACGCCAGGGCTCAGCTCGTCGTGGCTGTTTTCGCGGGTAAACACTTTTACGTCCACCACAATACCATATTCACCATGAGGCACACGCAAAGAAGTATCGCGAACTTCTCTTGCTTTTTCGCCAAAGATAGCACGGAGCAGGCGCTCTTCTGCGGTCAGCTCGGTTTCGCCCTTGGGGGTAACCTTACCTACCAGAATATCGCCCGCACGGACATCGGCGCCCACACGGATAATTCCGCGGTCATCCAAATCGCGGAGCAAATCTTCATTAACGTTGGGAATATCACGGGTAATCTCTTCCGGTCCCAGTTTGGTATCACGGGCTTCCATTTCGTGCTCCTCAATGTGGATGGAGGTATACACGTCATCCCGGACAATCTTCTCGTTAATCAGAACGGCGTCCTCGTAGTTATAACCTTCCCAAGTCATAAAGCCAATCAAAGCGTTCTTGCCCAGAGAAATTTCACCGTTGCAAATAGCGGGGCCGTCAGCAATCACGTCGCCCTCTTCCACCCGGTCGCCTCTGTCAACCACGGGAACCTGGTTAATACAGGTGCTCTGGTTGGAGCGCAGGAACTTCGTAATCTGATAGGTGTCCACTTCGCCGTTATCAGCGGTCACGCGCACCTCGGTGGCGCTGACACTGCGGACAATACCAGAACGCTTTGCCAGTACACACACACCGGAGTCTACGCCAGCCTTATATTCCATACCGGTGCCCACAATAGGAGCCTCGGTCTTCAGCAGCGGCACAGCCTGGCGCTGCATGTTAGAACCCATCAATGCACGGTTAGCGTCATCGTTTTCCAGGAAGGGAATCATAGCGGTAGCCACAGAAACCACCATTCGAGGAGATACATCCATAAAGTCGGCCTTCCGGCGGTCCACTTCCACAAAGCTCTCTCTGTGACGGCCGTTCACCTTGTTGTGCAGGAAGCAGCCGTTCTCATCCAACGGTTCGTTAGCCTGCGCCACAATGTAGTTATCTTCCACGTCAGCGGTCATATACACCACTTCGTCGGTAACTCTTCCGGTTTCCTTGTCCACCCGGCGGAAAGGAGCCTCCACAAAGCCATACTCGTTAATTCTTGCAAAGGTTGCCAGATAGGAAATCAGACCGATGTTGGGGCCTTCAGGTGTTTCAATAGGACACATACGGCCATAGTGGCTGTAGTGAACGTCACGCACCTCAAATCCGGCGCGGTCACGGGACAGACCGCCGGGGCCCAGTGCAGACAGACGACGCTTGTGTGTCAGTTCTGCCAGAGGGTTCGTCTGGTCCATAAACTGGGACAACGGAGAGGAGCCGAAGAACTCCTTGATAGCCGCCACCACAGGACGAATATTGATCAAAGAGTGAGGAGTCAGCGCCTCGGGGTCCTGCGCCTGCAGAGTCATGCGTTCACGAATCACTCTTTCCAGACGAGAGAAACCAATGCGGAACTGGTTCTGCAACAATTCACCTACAGAACGAATCCGGCGGTTGCCCAAATGGTCAATATCATCAGTGGTGCCCAAGCCCATAGCCAGGCAGTTCATATAGTTAATAGAAGAGAAAATATCATCGATAATAATGTGCTTGGGAATCAAATCATCAGCACGAGCACGGATGGTATCCTTCAGTTCTTCCTCGTCATCGCCGCAGCTTTCCAGAATCTCAGCCAAGACGGAGAAACGCACCCGCTCGTTGATGCCGCATTCTTCCTTAGCATCAAAGCTTACATACTTGGAAATATCCACCATGCCGTTGGAAATCACCTTAACCTCACGATCGCCTGCTTCCACAAAAGCAATCGTAACACCGGCATTGTCGATATCCTCAGCCAGGCTGCGGGAAACCACTTGTCCTGCTTCTGCCATCACTTCGCCGGTCATGGGGTTCACAATCGGCTGGGTCAGCTTCTGGTCGGTAATACGGCCGGCCAAATTCAGCTTTTTGTTGTATTTATAACGGCCAACCCGGGAAAGATCATAGCGGCGGGCATCAAAGAACAGCCCGTTGATATGAGACTGAGCGCTGTCAACAGTAGGCGGCTCACTGGGGCGCAGCTTGCGGTATACTTCCAGCAAGCCCTCATCCATGCTGTGGGTAGTATCCTTTTCCAGAGTAGCCTCGATGCGGTCATCGGTACCAAAATAGTTACGGATTTCCTCATCGGTACCAAGTCCCAAAGCGCGCAGGAATACCGTTACCGGAATCTTACGGTTTTTATCGATACGCACATAGAAAACATCGTTAGCATCGTTTTCATATTCCAGCCATGCGCCGCGGTTAGGGATCACAGTAGAGCTAAACAATTCCTTACCGGTCTTATCATACTCCATTTTGTAGTACACACCGGGGGAACGCACCAACTGGGAAACAATCACGCGCTCGGCGCCGTTAATCACAAAAGTACCGCTATCGGTCATCAACGGGAAGTCGCCCATAAACACTTCGGATTCCTTAATTTCACCGGTCTCCTTGTTCAGCAGGCGGGCAGTTACCCGAAGGGCCTTTGCATAAGTGGCGTCTCGCTCTTTACACTCAATCACGCTGTAATTGGGCTCGTCGTCCAGTTTATAGTTGACAAAATCCAGCACCAAATTCCCGGTAAAGTCCGTAATACCCGAAACATCACGGAATACCTCTTTCAGTCCCTCATCCAGGAACCACTGATAGGAATTCTTCTGCACCTCAATCAGGTTCGGCATCTGCAGAACTTCATCGATGCGGGAAAAGCTCATGCGGGTGTTTTTGCCCAACTGCACCGGTTTGACATTCACCATTGGCTCAATCACTCCATTCCAATATTTACCATTCTGCCGCGCCGGCAAGCTGTGGCTGATCTCCCGCCGCTTTACCGGCGTCCTCTCCGCTTTTTGGACCGCGACAATTTTTTCTGAAAACACTTGCGTTTTTTTGAAAGATGTGCTAAACTGTATCAGGACTTTGTGAAACACAATAATCCATGATAATGCAGTATATTAGTTTATAATATATCTTTTATTTTGTCAAGGCTTTTTCCTTGAAGAAGTGGGTTTTTGCCCACTTTTTTTGATTTTATCCTCTTTTTTGGCGATTATAATTCTATTTTCGAAATATATCATCTCTAATACCTATTTTACAAAGCACTTTCCAAATGAGGTTTGGAAAGTGCTTTTCTTTGATTAAATTTCAATTTTAGAATTATTTTTGTTAAAAACACCCGGCTGCGTGTTACGAAATAATCATCCTGTTTTTATAAAAAAGAAGGACCGGCAAGTCTATACCGGTCCTTTTCCTATTCAATTTTTGTAATCCCAGATATGAACCCTTTCAACCGCTGGGATTATCGGTCCTTCCCAAAAGCCAGTCCACTGAGACGTTCAAAATATTGGCCAGCGCCGCCAGCTCAAAATCCGTTACGTATCGAATCTGTCCTTCCAGCTTGGAAAGTCCCGAAGCGTTCATATCCACACCGTTTACCTGCAATTGGGCCAGCAGCTCCTTTTGCTTCATTCCCTGATTCTTTCGGGCAATTTCTACCCGGGCGCCTACCAAATTCCGGTTGCCCAGGGCCTGCTTACGCAATCTCATCCTTGTTTCCCCCAAATAGTACAAATCTGCAAAACCAATGCCGTCGGCAAGACGAGAACCATCCCATGCTGAAAACACAGGCGTCCTGTTTTCACAACATCAGGCGGTCAAATCGGGCTTTTAAATGATTTTCCAATGAACCAATCACAATGACACCGCCCACTGAACGATACTATTATAGCCTCTTATTTCTTAAAATGCAATACCAAGTGAAAAAACTACTGAAAAATCATTTTGAATAGGATTATTTTTGGTATCTTCCCATATTTCGATTTTCAAATTGTACTTTTTCGGCGTTATTTGTTATAATAGATGTCAGGACACCCCCATGTGGATCCGTTCCCCCTGTTGGGACATGTTTTTTCGGAAAGGTTGTGATGTTATGAAACTTGCCGCTCTCCCGTCGGAAGCAACTATACTGCGGGACGCTTTTCCGGCTGCCTTTTCAGCAGCACCAGCCGCCCTATCCTCCTTCCCACCGGAGTCCTCGGCATTGGTGGTCATGGATTTAATTAACGGCTTTGCTGTAGAAGGAGCTTTATATAGTCCTAATACCGCTTCCCTCCTTCCTGCCGCTGCCAATCTGATGCAGGCCTGCCGGTCAAGGAACATCCCCATCCTGTTTTTTGCCGACAGCCATCCTTCTGACAGCCCGGAGTTCTCTTCTTATCCCGTGCATTGTTTGCAGGGTTCCGAGGAATCTCGGCCTGTAGATTTACTAGAAAAAGAAGGCGGCTATCGTCTGTTTCCCAAAAATTCCACCAACGGTTTTTTGGAACCTGCTTTTGGGCAATGGCTGGCGGAAAATCCCGCCGTCACCCGATTTATCATCATCGGCTGTTGTACGGATATTTGCGTGCAGCAGTTCGCCCTCACGCTTAAAACAGAATTTAACCGACAAAATCGTCCCAGCCAGATTGTTGTGCCCATTGATTTGACCGCAACCTATGATACTCCAGGCCATCCGGCCTTTATCACCGAATTGGCCTCTTATCAAAACATGCAGACCAGCGGCGTGGAACTGATCTCCACTCTCGCCGCCGACCCAATTTGAAACCGGAAAACCGGAAAAAGAAAGGTTCTGAACACTATGACCCAGCCTACTATGACTCAGTCTACTTCGACGATTACCAAAAACCTGACTATGCTGACGGACTTCTATGAAATCACCATGGCAAACGGCTATTTTGCCAACGGCTTTCAGGATACCATTGTCTATTTTGATATGTTTTTCAGAAAGGTCCCCGACCAGGGCGGTTTTGCCATTATGGCCGGCGTCCAGCAGTTGGTGGATTATCTAACTAACCTGAATTTTACCGATGAGGATATTCAGTTTCTGCGAGACAAGCACCTGTTCAGCGACGCTTTTTTGGACTATCTGCGCAATTTCCAATTTACCTGCGATGTATGGGCTGTTCCGGAAGGAACCCCCATTTTCCCCGGTGAACCCATTGTCACCGTCCGCGGCCCCGCCATTCAGGCACAGTTTATCGAAACCATGGTGCTGCTGGCCATTAACCATCAGTCCTTGATTGCCACCAAAGCAAACCGGATTGTCCGGGCTGCCGAAGGCCGGGCTGTTATGGAATTCGGTTCCCGCCGTGCGCAGGGCTTTGACGGTGCTGTTTATGGCGCCCGGGCTGCTTATATCGGTGGCTGTATCGGTACTGCCTGCACCATTACCGACCGGGATTTCGGTGTACCGGCACTGGGCACCATGGCCCACAGCTGGATTCAGCTGTTCCCCAGCGAGGAAGAGGCTTTCCGCGCCTATGCAAAAGAATATCCCCATCAATGCACCTTACTGGTAGATACCTATAACGTACTGAAATCTGGCGTACCCAACGCTATCAAAATCTTCAACGAAGTACTGGTTCCCCAAGGCTTCCGTCCTGCGGGCATCCGCATCGACAGCGGTGATATTACCTATCTTTCCCGCAAAGCGCGGAAAATGCTGGACGCTGCCGGTTTTGAGGACTGCAAAATCTGTGCTTCCAACTCCCTGGATGAGTACATTATTCGTGATATGCTGATTCAGGGCGCCAAGGTAGACTCTTTCGGCGTAGGCGAAAGACTAATTACCTCTTCTTCCGAACCGGTATTTGGCGGTGTGTACAAGCTGTCCGGCGTGGAAGATAAAAACGGCCATATTATTCCCAAGATTAAAATTAGCGAAAATGTCAGCAAAATTACCACTCCCTGCTTCAAGGAAGTGTGGCGTTTGTTTGATAAAGAAACCGGCAAAGCTATTGCCGACGTGATTACCCTCCATGACGAAGTGATTGATGAAAGCCGGCCTTACATTCTCTTTGACCCGGAGCACATCTGGAAGCGCAAGACAGTGGAAAACTTCCGGGCAGTGCGTCTGCGCCAGAAGATTTTCGAAAATGGCCGCTGCCTGATGAAAGAGCGGGAGCTTTCGGAAATCCGCTCCTACTGTATGGAGCAGGTAGACACTCTTTGGGAAGAAGTAACCCGTTTTGAGAATCCCCATAAGTACTATGTAGACCTTTCCCAGTCTCTGTGGGACGAAAAAAACCGTCTGCTTTCCGAGCACATGTTCTAATTTCATCTACATTCAAAAGCCCCGCACCGATAAAAACGGTGCGGGGCTTTCTTTTTGATTGTTTTACAGTGGCTCGTCTTTATTGTTAAAGGGGGTGGGCCCAGTGATATGATTTCCGAGAGAGAATGGATATTTCTTTAAGTATTTTACGAATCCTCTCCCATATTCGTCCTGACGGAATACAGTCCAAAGTTCTTCCCGCTTGGCAGTAGCCGGCTCGTTAATCAGATAGGCATATTGGATTTCCACCCATTTAGCCATGCCTTCCCAAACTTCGCCGTCCATATCCTTTCCATACTTTTCAATCAGATGTTTTTCATCCCAATTGGTATACTGCCAGATATGGGTCAGTTCATGAGCAATGGTCATCATGGATTGAAGCCTGGGGGCTCCATTTTCCAGCATCAGGGTATATCCATTGCGATCTTTGATAGCAACTCCCAGTGTACGTCCATCCATATTGGGGGTGGGTACAAAGGATTTTCCAAGCCTGCGGCTGAGCTTTTTGGTATTCACCATTTCCACCTTAATGGGAACCCGCAGACTAATTCCATAAAACGCCTCCATGTTGCGCTTGACGTCCATGAAGATTTTCGTAAACTCGCTTCCGGTTTTGACAGCAGTACGGCCACAGTTCATGCAGCGTTCTCGTCCGTCTACCAGCGTTTCATACTCGGTTCCCACAATTTCGGCTCCGCAGAAGTCACAGTAATGCTTTCCGCTTTGCCCCGGTGTAAAGGTCCTTTCCACATTCCGGGCAATGTCCTTGTTGTCCCGGGCCTGTTTGAGGGAATTTTTATCAAATCCCATCTCGCCCAGATATTTCAGTGTCTGAGACACATCCAGGGCTGCAGGCATGGCTTCAAATCCATACAGCAGATAGTACCGCTGGAAATATGGCGCCCTCTCCCGACTGGCTTTCGCCTTGGAAGAAACTTCATCCTCTGTGGTAAAGTCGATTTTCCCCTCATCATCGCCGTCCTGCGGTTCACCTTGGGGTACCGCCGGTTGGCCGTCTTCCGCTCTCCAGTTCATTCTGGATTCCGTAGGTTTCCCTTCTGCTGGCTCGTTTTCCGATGTGGGGGTTTCTCCTGCGGGTTCGTTGACCGGTGCATTGGGAGTTTCGCCAACTGGTTCGCTGACTGGCGTCTCAGGTGTTCCTTCTGTAGGCGTATCCACCGGTTCGCCGGTCTCCTCTCCGCCCTTTTTCTTGCGGCGGAACAGCTTTCGGAAGAAATCTTTGATCTTTCGACCGGTCTTTTTCAGGCCGTCGCCAATCCTCCCAAAGAAGCCTTTCTTCTTCTCTGGCTCCTTCTTTTCCCCATCGGGAGCACCCTCTGCCGGCTCCTGCGGTGTCTCACCCTCTCCTTCCGGCGTATTACCCCCAGATTCGCCTTCTGGCTCCTGAGGCGGGTTCATACTCCGAGACAGGGTATGGGTATGCCAATCCAGATAATCCCAAACGATTTCCAGAATCCGGCGCAAGTTCCGTTCCACCGCAATGAGCAATCCCAAATCCAGCTGGCTGTCCTCCACAATATAAATGGAGCGGTCGTCGATAGGACAGTCTTCGCCGCCTGCCAATGTATAACTCATAGGGCAGTCTTTTTCAAAAGCGTTATACTTTCCGTCTTCGCCGTCTACCTCCACATCACCGGTCAACGCGGTGATAAAGCCCTGATTTTCTGCAAACAGGGTTCGGAAAATTTCGTTAAACAGCAGGGTAATGGTATATCGTACCCGAGGTGTCAACTTTCCGCCATTTTCCGGCAGTTCGATGCGCAGAATCGGTTTATTCCGGTACACACGTCCGGGCACACCGTTAATCTCCACCCGCTTGGCGGTACTAAAGTCGTTATACCGGTTCATGATATAATAAGCCGGGGTTTCCACCGAAATATCGGCAAATTCCCGAATGACTTTCATACCGGAAATATCACGGCAATCGCCCATTTTTTCTGAAGGACGGCTCTTTTCAATGGTATACCGCCGCACTTGCCGGTACGAAGGCCGCCCGGAAATATGGTCGGCAGCACGGCGTACCAATACCTGTCCGTCACCGGAAAGGCACAGCATCTCGTAATACTTTCCGTCAAAAGTAAAGAACTGACCGGGCAAATGGCTTTGGAAAACATGGGCCCGCAGCTCAGAACCCAAATAATGCCGCTCGCCCATTTCGTCTTCGGCGATATAGGCGGCGCTTTTCAGCTGGGTCACGCAATAACGGATAAAATCAGCATCGTCCAGATAGTACTCGGTCTCCACCCGGCCAGCTTCACTGTTATAACGCTCCCGGGTGCGCAGCAAACTCATGTCAAAGGGCCGCTGACATCCCGGCACCATAATTTCCCGGTTGGCTGCTTCCAGCACATTCCCCTCATAATCCTCTTTCGATGGACAGGCCTCCATGGCGCCAGCATAGCACTGGTAAATCCCATACCACACCTGTTCCCTCAGCCCCAAACCGGTTTCAGGCAAACCCATCAGGGACAATTCTTTTTTCAGCGCTTCTTCCCGCACGCCGCCGGTGCTCATCAGCAGAATCAATCGGAAGGAAACATTCCGAACCGTGCGGGCATAGTCCGCCACAATATAAGGAATGGCCTTGGGGTCAGCGGCGAAAATCTTGTCGTTGTCGGCCATATAATCCTTGAGCAGGTATTCGGAAACAATCACATTCACAAAGCCCTGTTCCCGGGAACGAGTAGCAAAATTTCGAAGGATTTCAAACATGTTGAAGGATTCATCTTCAACGGTCATATAGTGATTTTCGCGGATTTCTGCGCTCCAGAAATCCGGCGTGGTGGTAAACACTCTCTGGAAGGTTTCCTGTTCAGTAGGCAGCCCAGCGTATTTCATCAGTTCATAATAATACTGCCGGTCAATCCAGTGAATATCGGAAACCGGGAACGCTTCACCTCCATACCAGAAGGTCTGGCTGACCTGATTTTTCAGCGCCACCGCCGATACCTCAGTACCAAGCCCCAGATACCGGGAGATATTGGGGAACAGGCGATGATGGAGGTATTCCTGATCAGTCTCCCAGCACATATAGGACGATGTACCCATATGCTTGTTGGTGGCCGAAACCTCAATAATACTGGTCATCAAAATATGAGAAAGGGCATCTACCAAACCATCGCAGTTCTTATCACAAGCGCAGAAAACAATTTTTTTGTCCTCATGGGTCCGGCAGCGTTTTACCAGCGAATTTAGGCCAATCTGAGCCGTTGTTACCAACCGGCTGGGTTCTACCAGTACAAAATATTCCACGTCCTTAAAGAACCCAGCATTGGCCTCGTGTAATTGCCAGTTATGCACATCCGAGCGGGTAACAATTCCCACATCCAAATCTTCCTGCGGCTCATTGTTTAAAATGCCAACTTTCCACATAAAGGGAATATTGGTAACGGCTGTCAAGCCGTCCTGTACCCACTGGGCGATGTTCTGCTCAATTGCATGACGTCCCAGAACCACCAATGCCTTTTTATGACGTAGAAGGGCACGGTTCATGGGATAAAAGGCATAGGGAATCATATCCCGATAAAAAGGATTGTTAAATAGCACACTTTCTCCCTGTAACAACTGTAGGGAGGAATACAGAAAATTCTGGTCAATCGGGAATCCCGTTAAGTGCAGCGCCTTCATATAGAGCCCAAAGGAGGTCGTTTTGACATCCGCGCTATCTATAATTTCTTCCACAATATCAGTAACCGTAGCAGCACCTTCCAGCGGCACATTCACCGAGGTATCCTCTGAAAGTAATTTATCTCCAAACAATTCCCGAAGAATTTTCCGCAAAACGGAATAATTGGCAACCGTTTCTGCCTCTTCATCTTCCTCATCGATACCCGGCTTTTTCTCTCCGGCAATCAAGCCGCCCATAAAGAAAGCCATTTCGCCCAAAAGGATCACACCGAACACCGGATAGAAAAGCCCCCTGAGCAAATTGTGGAAATAGAGCTGGCGACTAATCATCATCAAAATAACAGAAACAACGACAGCCCCATAATAGAAGGTTTTCAAAAGGGTACGCATTTGTCCCAGATGTTTTTTCACAAACCAGCAATCCTTATCGGCGGAATACTCATAAAACAGCCCGGCAACCATCTGATGCAGCCCACTGTTATTTTGAAACTTACGTTTCATAAATGCAATGCATATCTTTTTTACCACAATAAAGAGGAGCAAAATCGCTGCATTGGCAATAAAGAATATCCAAAAGTCCATATTGAGACTATTTAAGGCCCATGAGAAAAAGTTGCTCACTGAAGTAAACGCCGAGCTTAAAAATCCCGGCATCCACGAAAGTCCTGCCAGCCAGCTGAACCACCCAGGGATTGCCTGCAGCAGCCACAGCAGCCCCGTGTTAATCAGGTCCAACAGAGACATGGCAACGACGCAGTATACCAACGCCACTACCGGCATTAAAAACTGACGGCTGCGTATTTGGGCCGGAAGATTGGCTTTTGCATTGCGCCAACTGAACAGCAGAAAAGGAAGAAGCGCAATCAGCATCTTCAGGATTATCCACAATACATCAATCATAAAGCTCCTCCCTCGTCAAAGTTACCCGCTCAATAAAGTCCACCGGCATTTCCATCAGATTACCGTCCTGCAAAAACGGTACCCGGCGATGGTTTTGTTCGGTCAGAGGCATGGGATATTCATACCGGGCAATCCGGGTAAAGTCGTAGGGATAAGGCTTTACATCATCGTTATCCTGCTCATCCTCCCGGACGAACTTCCGGAACAGAGAGGTGCCGGCGGCCTGTACCTGGGCAATATCACCCCTATGGTTATCCAGCACACGGCAACGATAATAACGGCTGTCCTCGCTCTCATGCAGAAGGTTCAGCACCGAAAAGCAGCGCATACAGGTACAGGCATGGCTCAAATACCGGGAATACCGGTTCATAGAATCCCGTACCTCTGCCACAATCCCGCTCATTACATAGTTATAGTGTTTAAACCGGTTGCGCAGCCGCCTGCGCAGCACCAACAAGCAGCCTATCGAAATCAGCGCCAAAGCTCCTACTGCACCAGCAGTCAGCACAATAGCCACTGCCGTGGACATAGCGGTGTTCATTGTGCTGGAAATCAACGGGATAAAGCCTATCAAATATACCAAAAGGCTCAAGCCGCCGGCTGCCAATGTAATCCGCCGGGTCATACGGGTAGAAACCATCCGCTTCACTTCTCGGTCAGCATCGCCCAATTCCTTTTCGTACCGGGCAGTATCATACAAACTGCTGGTACGGGCCTCCACCATTTTCTTCTCTTCCTGCAGGGCATATTCCTCAATATCTTCCTGCTGAAACTCGCTCAGAGCAAACACCTCATCGGAATCCACCCCACACAAATTCCGCATCTCCCCTACAGCCCGTTTTAACGAGCGGCGGGGTTCTTTTAAAAACCGGGTCAAATTTTTCCGAGAGCTGCGATACTGCCCATCCCAATAGGCATACTCCTCCTGAGGGCAGTCCCGGGAAAGACCCAGCTGGTCATGGTGAACATAAAGTCCTTCCACATCGAACTCCGAATCCAGTACCAGCGGAATAGTGGTTTCCGTCAGATATCTCGACTCTACCTCCCGGTTGGAAAGTGGACGCCGGTGCTCTGCTTTAATTTGGGCAATACGCTGGGCAATTTCCTGAGAAGTCAGCTTCAGCTTTTTTTCATACCTCCCCAGCATCCGGGCCAGCGCCTTTTCATCATTTTCACAGTCAATCCGATAGACTCTCTGGGCTCGGAAAGCATCGGAAGGAATCCGGTTTCCGGCCAGCAACAGCAGCACATATAAAAACCGCAGATAGTCAAACTCATAGTTTTTGTGTTCCACGGGTAAAATGTCAAACACCAGATACCGCAGTTTATCCGCGTACAGATTCCAGTCATAAAACCGGGAATATTCCTGCTCTGTATGCTCGTTCCAGGAGGTCTGCAAGTCATATTCCTCTTCTGTAAAGCAGCGCCGGGCAATACACACAATCTCGCAGGGCTTTGTCACTCGCAGGGATTCCCCCTGCGTCAATTCTGAAAGCAGCCTCTCTTTTTCCTCCAGTTCTGCCCGGTACTCAGCATATTCCGGGTCCCGATGCAGCCAGTTATTTTTTCCTTTCGTCACAGTGGGACGGTCTGTCAGCCAGGCGGTCAGCCGGACCAAAGGTTGTTTTGCCGCCTCCCCAAATGCCGCAAATTTTCTTGCGCGCACTTCTGCCAGATATTCCTCTTCCAATGAAAAATCCTTTCTGCGGGGTGGAGTGTAAAACGCCCGCTCATAGGGGTTTTTGCTTTGCAAGCCTCCATCATCACAGACAATTAGTGCCCGCCATTCTTCCCGGTGCCGAACGGCATCATACAATCCAGGCAATACCTGGTTCAGGCTTTTCCCCTGGGGATTCCACTCACAAAAAGAAAACTTCTTGGGATTCATAAGAGGGAAGAGAAACATCTTCATTTCCTCTATTTGCTGGAGATGGTTTTTCTCCGCGATGACTACTGTAAACAATCATTTCACCTCCATACACAGAACCCCCCTTTTCGGGGGGCCTGCATATTCAGAAGTCATCGGAGAAGTTTCTTCATCTCATCAATATATTCGTCATAACCAACCGGTTCTTCCCGCTCCAGGATGGACTTAATCTTACGGTATACAACATCAATCACCAAATTATTGTGCAGGGTGGTATTATTCCGCAGGCTTTCGTAATTTTTAAAGCTGTCCACCAACATGGTAAACTGCTCCTTCAAAATTTCGCACAGCCGGAAGGGACGGTCGGTTTCGTTCTCCCACAGGGACAGCTCTTCCATAAAGACACCGATAATGCTGTCCACCAAATCCACAATTTCAACACTATAGCGCTTGGTATTGGGGACGGTAGCATAATAAGCCAACGGAATTTCAAACAGGCTGGTCTTGCCCTCGTGGAACTGGGGCAGATAAAACTCTTCCAGGCTTCTATAGAAAGCGGTCTGGTCGTAGTTAGCATTACGCACTTTATCCTTTTTGCGCTTGTTTTCCTTAATGCGCATGACATCCTTTACAGCTGCAGGATTGATGTACAAGGCATCCAGCACCTCGTAGAACTGGTCGCAGGGGGTACCGTTGGAAACCACCAAATCCATAATCCGCTCGCCGGAGTTCTCGTAGCGATAGACTTTACGGTTTGCAATCTGAGAGATTTCCCGATATTGAATGGCTCCCAACAGCAGCCCATAAATCAGAGCCTGATGGATACGGGTAGTCATCTGCTTGGCATAGCGGAAGTCCAGCTCGGGCATGACAGCGATGGAATCCCAGCGCTTGTCAATGTGGGTAGAAATAGACATGCTCTTGGCGGAATCAGGGCCGATATTCTGAGAATAACGGTGATAGGCCATATGGTACAGGCCGCCCTCCTTATCGCCGGTCTCACAGCATACGGGTGCGGCAAACTTACTCAGTTTATCGGGGGTCAGGTTATACAGGGCATTAAAGAAATGGACTTCATATTTGGAAATGGTATTCACGCTCATACCGTTAGGCAGCAAATCCGCCATTTTGTAGTTGCGCATAGCCCGCAGACTCTCGTTATAGGCCTGCAGGTTCACTTCACGGGGCTCCACATTGCGCATCCGCTGGATCGAAGGCGCAGACAGACGCTCTCCCATAGCCAACATTTCGGAAATATATCGGACCGTGTCCTCATGGGTAACCTTGTCATAAACCTTCCCCTCATTGCCCTGGGCTTCACGCTGCTGGACACGCTTTTTCAGCCGGTATTCGAGTGCGATAGCCTCAATCACGTTGACGTCGATCATGTCGCAGTTCTGACGCACAGCCTGCTGGAAATATCCCAAAAGAATATCGTCAAAAATATCGATGCGCTTGTCATCTTCTACTACATCCGCATTACGGGTCTCTCTATCAAAGGCGACATTAAACTTCACAGCGTCGAAAATCTGGCCGCACAGCTCAGACGGAAGCATAAGCCCTTCTTCTCCATTGGTAGAAGTACGGGCCAGCTCTTGCAGAATATTTTCATCTGCACAGATATTATAAACGGAATCACCCTTATGGAAGCGAATAGAGGCTACTAAATCGTCCTGCATCCGCAGAAGTTTTGCCACCTTTTCGGCGAAGGTGTCAAAGAACTTCTCAAACATTTCATTGACTTCTTTTAGATATTCCAATCCGATTTTATAGGCTTCCAATTCAGAGGTCAATTCACCAAACAGAGAAATATCGCCGAAATATGCAGGGAACAACTGATTCAACTGGGCATAAATATCCTCGCCGCCGCGGAATTTATCCAGCTTGCTGGGAGTATCGCCGTTTCCACCCTTGGCATAAGCTACCTCAGCCTGGCAGAACTCGTCAATATTCTTTTCATTGGATTTTTTAGTATAGCGTACATCAAAGGTTCCTGCATCATTGGCACTGGGAGCCCAACTGTCCAGAGCGGGAGTCGCTTCATTGGCAATACGGTCTTCTGTTGACTTAATTTTCTGCTTCATCTGCTCGGTAATGGTGTACAGCAGATACCGCACCGCATTGGGATGGCAGATTCCGTTGATGCTGGAACGAATCAATTGTTCAATCGTAAAGCTACGCTTTTCATTGATGGTCTTAGTCTCATTGCGGAAGATTCCTTCGGCCACACTCTGAGAAATCTTCTTGGCATTGTTGCGTACAGCCATTTCATAAGCACGAAGCAAATTCAAGTTGGCATCAGCCTGGCCGCGGTTCTGGCTTCCGGTTTCAATGGAGTAATCCATCTCGGAGGCAAACCGCATGGCGCTTCCTCTGGAAACCCGGATAGCTGGGTCGTCATTAAGACTGCGGTGCATTTCTTCTGCCAGTGTACGGAAGAAATCGGTAATTCGGCGTTCAGCATCCTGCAAATACATATTCCGCAAATCCTTGGAAAAGTTGTCAGAAGCCGTTTTCAAGGTACGGGTATACACTTCACCGCGGGTTTGCTGCTCACTATAAGGGATTCCGGCTTTGCGCTCTTCCCTTGCTTTTACAAAAAATGCTTTATCATACTTGGACCACTTTGCTGCTTCCCCTTCACCGCCAATCCGGTCAATAGCCCACTGATAGGCGATATAGTCTGCAACATCTTCATAGGGATAGCGAAGGACACCGGCACCGATGCCACCGAAACGGTTGCGTCCATAGTTGCCCTTGTTGCTGATTTCTTTAATAATATTATCCTCAACAGAGAAAGCCTTCTGTTGCATAGGGCCAATGTTCTGTTCATACAGGGCTTGGGCAGCCTGCTCTTTATACTGTTCCGGACTTGCCATGGTGCTGTCTTCCGCATTTTGTCCGTCAAACAGGAAGCAGAAGTCAAGAGGCAACAGAGCCAAAGATTTCAGTTCGTCTGTAGCCGTAACAGTCACATCTACATGCAGTCCGCTGTACCGGCGCAAATCACCGTCAATATCGAAAAATCCGCTGCCCTTCATCATAAAGGCGTTGAGTTCTTTCACAGTGGCATATGCATTGCGGCGCAGGCTCTCTCGCTCGACTTCTGTTTTAATTACGCTGTCCAGAATCTCCGGCAGCATCAGCAGGCCTCGGATAATCACTGCTGTGCTGGGATACTTGGAAGTAATATAGTCCCGCAGGAACATGGACATAGGCAAAATAATACCGGAACCTGTACCACCGGCAGCAGTAGAAACAATGACAATCCGAAGTGCCTGTTTCATCTCCTTGCCGTCTTTGCGAAACAAATCGTCAATCGCATGAAACAGGGGGCGAAGCTTTCCTGTTTTAATGGTAGAGTTAAATGCCAGCCGGGAAATAGCCCGCACCTGACCGGCACCCTCCGACACAGTCTTGTCATACAGTACGGCGTTTTTCGGGAACCAATTGCGCAGTGCGTCCTCATCATAATCCAAATAATCCCCAACCGACTGGGTATTGGAGGTTTGAACTGCATAAATCTTTTTTCCGCTTTTGGTAATGTTAGCCAAGTCATTGACATTGGTATCAAAAACCACGAAATTGACATTATCGGTCTCACTACCGCGGCACTTTTCAGCCACCCTTTTGACGACCTCAGAGCCAACGCCGCCCAAACCGACAAACAGGGTTGCTGGCACTTGATTTTCCTTTATGATTTCTTTTGAAGCCATTTGTTTCCCCTCCAATAAATTTGATTATACAAAACGCAAATTGACTGTAAGCACCATAGGAACCATACTACCATTTGTAGAAAGGAATGAACCTGAAACCGTAACAGTCGCACCACTGGAAATCGCAAAGTCAATTGTCTGATTTCTCACACCAGCCCGAACCATCCGATTTGCCTGATCATCACGGACCATTGTCACTGCGCCTATCCGAATACTATTGGTAGCCGGAGTGTTGGTCGCGCTGATACCCTTCACTTGAGCTTTTCGCTTGGAAGACTTTGTTTTCCGCTTATCTACAGCTTCCAATTGGAGAGAAACACCGCAAGTAGCCAGCGGATACATGGGACATGCCGGAGATTTGATGGTAAGGGAGGCATTTTTCCCCTTGAGTTTTCCCGGCTGAATACTGGCAGAACCACTCATGGGGTTTCCGTTAACGATAAAGCTGGTTTTTGCTGCGACAATTCGCTTAGGCAAGCACTTTAGATTCAGCCACCACCAAATCAGCAACAAAATCAAAAGCAGGCCAATAATCCAAGGAAGAATCAACATGACCGTTTTCCCATTGCGCTCCCACCAAGTACGACTATCGGTAAAATGCATAGTGTCCTTGCACTCACCGACCCATACTTCTTTTCCAATATTGGAATTATACTGGATTTTCAGTTCGCCATCCTCATACTTGCCATCGCCAGGCTTGTTGTCAGGCAAAGAAACATAAATTTGATACACACCGGGCTCACTACCCTTTTGCACATCAAATTCCACCTCGCCGCCCACACTGGCCGACACGTTGGGAACCGTCATCTGATCCCAAATTTCCTGTGGGATCTCCTCGCCCTTCACAGTAGCTTTTACCACAATAGGCTCGTCACCGTTTGCCAATCCATCCGTGCTCACCGAATATTTGGGATTCTCCACCACCGTAAACTCCAACTGCTGATTGTTATACACCTTATAGTTAAGAGTGGTCGCCACACTGTTATACTCGAGGAAACTGGCCTTTGCATCAATCTGCAAGTCGCCTTCTTCAATTACGATGGTATCGCCGTTCTGATAGGTTTTATCGTGCTTCTGGCCGTTGTTGGTTACAGTCGCTTCATAGGTGATATCACCCAGCAGTTCCGATTCTCCAACTTTTTCATCGGTACCACCCTTGACAAACCCCATCTGCAAGGTATATTCTCCAGCACGCAAATCGTCTGGGTCCGTAACCACATTTCCCTCAGAGTCCACTAAATAGGCTGCAATCTCCACATTAGGCGTATAGTAAATTTCTACGGTTTCCGCACCGGTCACGTCCAATGTATAGTCCCCAGCGTCAAAATCATGCTGAAAAGTTGCAATACTTCCCTGCAGGTTCTTGTCTATCACAGCGCTGGCAGTGCCAAACAACTGCTGTTCCAAGTCACTATATTGTACAGCTACCGGCTCCGAAGGGGACACCAGTTCGCCGTCGCTACCCTTCACACCGTTGATGGAGACATCAGGCCCTTGCGCAAACACAATCAGTTCCTTCATCGGCACATCGAAGGAGAATTTCATGGTATTGGTGTCCAACTTCAGCCGATCCCGATTAAATACCCGGGTACAAATATTCATGACATTCTCAAGAATTTCGCTGCTGGTTTTCGCTTTGGCTGAAAAAATGTTTTTAGACTCATCTGCAGAAATCGTCATTGCTGCAGAACCGATGCTCAAAAACATCACCTTAATATCATCAGGTTTTTTCCCGAAATAATCATTTAGTTCCTTCTCGGTCATAGCAACATTACTCTGACCTTTTCCCATTACACCGTCCGTCAAAACAATCAGCCATTTTTCATCAGCTTGTGTTCCTTCCAAATCATTTCTGGCCTTCTCCACTGCCTCAAAAGGCGTACCTTGGCCTCCGCTAGGCATATTGTGGACCTTTTCTGTATTAACACTGGCGCCATCCTTGCCTTTCAATACCAGCTTGGGGCCTGCCTGAGTACCCCCAGCACCAAAGTCGCTCATCAGATACACGTTCATGGTATCGTTTTCCGTGAGCATAGAGGAAAAAACTTCCATACTATATTTAGCCCGGCACCAAGTTCCGTCTCCATCAAACATGGAGCCCGAGTCGTCATACACCACATTGATCACTCGAGTATTCCTTTTGGCCTCAGCCCCACTGACAGGAAAAATAGCCATAAGCAGCGCACAAATCAGCAGTAAGGACAAAGAAATTCTCCCAAATTTTTTCATGCTTTCCCCCTCTTTCATTCCTCATTCCTCGCTACAAAAGACAGGCTTTTGCGCCCGACTTTCGCCGGGCAACCGTGCCTTATCGAGACAAGAAGTCCTCTTCAAACTCCTGGGGATAAATATCTAATACCCCCAAAAGCTTCTGCGTTTCTTCATACTTAGAAAAAATGAAAACTAACGAAAGGAACGTGCTCCAAGTCATGGGCCGTTTCCCGCTTTCCAGCGCAATTACCGTTTGCCGGCTGATTCCCAATTTTGCCGCCAGCTCACTTTGCGTGAGATGTAACCGGGTTCTTAAAACCGGCAGGTTTTCCGCCATGTTCTTAATCATTTCTTCTCTGGTAACTTTTTCGCTCATTTTCTTTCACTCCATTAACACTGTAAAGATTCTGCCGCGATATTTTCCAGTGAAATCATTCCGCTGGAAAAAGGTTTCCTCTCTCCTCACAGTCACACGGGAAGGCGAAAAAGACTTTTGGCAGGATTTCCCATCCAAACTCCCTCCTTACAGGAACCGTCTGCCGCTGATGATTTCCCCTGTATCCATAGCTAATGGGAGTTCCGGCAAAATTTCGCACGTTTTCCCAAAAAGTACAGTTTTTCGCACATATTTACCCATGTTGTTAAAAGTATACAGGATTTCTTTTTATCTGTCAACGACAAATTGTCCTTAATCGTCACAGAATGTACATGTAATTTTTCGTTTTCAAAAAAAATTTAGCAGTATTGCAAAAAAGAAAAATCCTCCCGAAACCTAACGTTTCGGGAGGATTTCTTATAAAAAGGGCTATGCCTTTTCGTATCTGAAAAATCCGAAAGGGAAATTACTTGGTTCCCTCGTACACAGCCACAGCGCAAGCAACGGTAGCGCCAACCATGGGGTTGTTGCCCATGCCGATCAGGCCCATCATTTCCACGTGTGCGGGCACAGAGGAAGAACCTGCGAACTGAGCGTCGCCGTGCATACGGCCCATGGAGTCGGTCAGGCCATAGGAA
>OBYM01000508.1_pt1 | contig 21351 bp, 17 predicted proteins | sample 1538191 | NCBI WGS metagenome assembly OBYM01 (sample SAMEA2580165, study PRJEB22360) | human gut metagenome | biome: human gut; feature: human-associated habitat; material: faeces | place: Denmark | collected 2008/2010 | reverse complement strand
CGGTGGGCACCTAGAGATGAAACCCGTTCACTTCCCTTGACAATATCCGCCCCGGTCATTATACATATGATATGTACATACAGACAAAGGAGCCTGGAGCGGTATCGCTCTGGGCTTTTTGCATTTTGTTGTTCTGCTAAGGTTTCAGCACGCGTTCCTGTCTTTTCGATCGTAAAACTCGAAGCATACTTTAAGTCAAGTTAATTTTCTGTGACAGACAAAAAAGGGACGTTCCACGGAACGTCCCTTTGATCGCCTGTGCTTACCGGAACACTGCCACGACATAGGCGGTGCCGTTGTAGTCGATGAAGGCCGCGCCCAATTCGCTGTGACCGGCCGCGTCCTCCAGCAGCTTTGCCGCCGCGCTGTCGGCCTGCGGCGCATACAGCTGGGCCGTCATGGCCGCGCTATCATCCAGCAGGAGCGCCACCGTTACATCGTCCGGGACACCATAGCACCCGGACCAGTATAGGAAGTCGTTCAGATCATCCGTATGGCTCATGTTGTTGTCCGCATCCAGCGCCACGGTGTACACCAGATCCAGGCCGCTGACCCGCAGGCTGTCCGGTTCCTGTACAAACCATTCTGCCACCGCTTTGGCCGTGTTATCCAGCTCCTGTGTATGGGCAACGCCCAGCTGCTGCGCCAGCTCTGCGGCTTTTTCAGCGTCCGTGCCGGTGTTCACGCTCCCCAGCCCGCTGCAGGCCGTAAGCACACCAAGCGCCAGCACCCCAGCCAGCAGGCAGACAAGCAGATTTTTCCAGTGTTTCATCTTGATCGGCTCCTTTCACGCTGCATCCGTCCCCGCCGCCCCAGACCGGCAGGGCCTTTTTGTTCATGATATCATGCTTCCGGGCAAAAAACAAGGCCGCTGCCTGCAAACGGCAGCGGCCTTGTCCGGTTTTTACTTTGCGTACTCGACAGCGCGGCTCTCGCGGATGACGTTGACCTTGATCTGGCCGGGGTAATCCAGCGTATCTTCGATCTTCTTGGCGATGGAGCGTGCCAGCAGGATGACCTGATCGTCGCTGATGACATCGGGCTTGACCATGATGCGCACTTCGCGGCCTGCCTGCACGGCAAAGGCCTGCTCCACGCCCTCAAAGCTGGAAGAGATCTCCTCCAGATTTTCCAGACGCTTGACGTAGCTTTCCACATTCTCGCGGCGGGCACCCGGGCGGGCGGCGCTGATGGCGTCGGCAGCCTGGATGATGAAGGCCAGCGGGGTCTTGGGCTCCACGTCGCCGTGGTGGGCCTCAATGGCGTGGATGATCTGGGTGTTTTCCTTGTACTTGCGGCAAATGTCCACGCCGATCTGGACGTGGCTGCCCTCGATCTCGTGATCCAGTGCCTTGCCGATGTCATGCAGCAGACCGGCACGGCGTGCCATGGTCACGTTCACACCCATCTCGCCTGCCAGCAGGCCGGCCACCCAGGCCACTTCCATGCTGTGGTTCAGGGCGTTCTGGCCAAAGCTGGTACGGTACTTCAACCGACCGATCAGCTTGATCAGGTCCGGGTGCAGGCCGTGGATGCCCAGCTCCATCACCGCACGCTCGCCTTCGCGCTTCATCTGCAGCTCCAGCTCGTGGCGGCACTTTTCCACCGTTTCCTCAATGCGGGCGGGGTGGATGCGGCCGTCGCCGATCAGGCGTTCCAAGGTCATGCGGGCCACCTCGCGGCGGGTCTGGTCGAAGGAGGACAGGGTAATGGCCTCCGGGGTATCGTCGATGATCAGGTCCACACCGGTGGCGGTTTCCAGCGCACGGATGTTGCGGCCCTCGCGGCCGATGATGCGGCCCTTCATCTCGTCACTGGGCAGCGGCACCACGCTCACGGTGGTCTCGCTGCAGTGGTCGGCGGCGCAACGGCTCACGGCCTGACCGATCAGGTTGCGGGCGATGTTGTCGCAGTTCTCCTTCAGGTCGGTCTCGTAGGCGGCAATGCGCACGGCCTTTTCGTGGGTGAGCTCCTCATCCACCTTGTGCAGCAGCACCTCGCGGGCGTCCTCCTGGCTCAGGCCGGCCAGCGTTTCCAGACGCTCCATCTCCTTGGCGCGCAGGGCGTCGATCTCGGCCAGACGGGCGTCGGCCTCGGCGGTACGCTTCTTCAGGTCCTCTTCCTTGCGCTCCAGGGCTTCGGTCTTGCGGTCCAGAGCATTTTCCTTCTGGTCAATGCGGTTTTCCTGACGGCTGATCTCAGCACGGCGCTGTTTGATCTCCTTGTCGGCCTCTGCCTTCTGGGCATCGACCTCGGCCTTCAGCTTGAAGGCCTCGTCCTTGGCTTCCAGAACCGCTTCCTTGCGCTTCTGGTCTGCGGTCTTGATCGCTTCGTTCACCAGGCGGGTCGCCTCGGCTTCGGCGCTGCCGATCTGTGCTTCGGCGGTCTTTTTCCGGTTGTTGTAACCAACAAAATAGCCCGCAGCTGCACCGACAACACCCACGATCAGGGCCACGATCAATTCGATCGCGGTCATCGTGTTCACTCTCCTTTGTTCTGATTTTTCATTCAGGTTCAAACAAGCAGGAGACGCTGTGCGGCAGGCTGTGGGCAACGATCTATAAGGGAGCCTTCCATGCAAAAAGTGACAACAAAAATCACACGCGCAGGCAGACCCTGCACGGGCATTGCGGCTTTTTTCTATCCGGTTCTGGCTTATATAAAACAGGCGCGCTTCGCCTGTGGAGAAACTCCGGTCATGGGGACGACCTGCACACAGCGTCTTTTATTCCATACTACTAATTATATTACGAAACATTTGCACGCTTGTCAAGGGAAAACCGGATTCCGTCGCATATTTTTTGTGCACATAGCCGATTTTATGCCGCAAAAACCCCGGTGCATCTGCATACACCGGGGCTCATTCTGCATCATTATTCCAGATACATCCTCCGCAGGCGCATCCGCCGGGCGGGAGTCAGGCCGTACTCCCGGGCCAGATACTCCTCCGCGCTGCCGCACGCTTCCCGGATGACCTGCAGCACATAGGGTGCCGCACCCGGATCCACGCCCGCCTGTGTGAAGAACCGCATCCGCTTGGACGGGTCGGCGGCGATCTCTTCCGCGTGGCCCGCCAGAAGGGCGTCGATCTCGGCCTTGCGGCAGACATTCGTCTGCACAAAGTCCGCGCAGATCGTCTCGTCGGACGCACCCAGCGCCAGCAGGATCAGCATGGCGGCCACGCCGGTGCGGTCCTTGCCGGCAGAGCAGTGGAACAGGATGGGTGTCTCGCCGGCTTCCAGCGCCCGGAACAGCTCCTTGAAGGCCTTGTTGCCGAACAGCATCTGTCGGTACATCCGGTACAGGATGTTCTCGCCCTCCCGGGCGGTGTGCATCATGCGCTCGATGTCACCGGGGGCAAAGCTGATCTCATGGCCGTCGTCGCCGCACAGGGCACAGATCTGCACCAGCCGGGCACCGTCCGGCACATAGTCCGGCTCGGCCTGGGCCTCGGCAGTGCTGCGCAGGTCCAGAATCAGCCGCAAGCCCAGCGCATCCAGCCGGGCACGGTCCGCCGGGTCGGTGAGCCGCGCGGTGCACACGCCGCGCCAGATCTGGCCCCAGCGCACGGTCTTGCCCTCATCGGCCGGATAGCCGCCCAGCTCCCGGAAGTTGGTCGCACCCGCAAAGGGCAGCTGGGTGCCAGGGGCCGGGTGCACCGGAGCGGCAGGCTTTGCCGCCGTGCTGGACAGCACCGGGAAGTTGTAGAAGGGCTTGGCCGGACGGCCCCGGCGCGGCGGCAGCGAGGCGGCCCCGCCCAGCACCTCCATCAGGTAGCTGCGCAGCAGGTCGATGTAGGCCGAGGTATAGTCCCGGCGCTGTACCAGCGATACGCACAGCGGGGGCAGGTCCTCCAGCAGCACGTCCCGCACCCGGTCCAGCTCCCGCCGGGCACCGGGCTCGTAGCGGGTCAGGCAGGTGCACAGCTGCTCCTGCACCAGATAATAGGCCTGGTAAAAGCTGGGGCCGATCTCGGCGTTGGGCGCAAACCCGGCCCGGGCACAGGCCGACCACAGCGGACTGAACAGGTCCTGCCGCAGGCTGGGCAGCAGCACCCGCTGCCCCCGCAGGTCGGCCAGCGGGATGCTCTCCCGGTCCCAGAAGGGGTGACCGCGGGGCACCAGCAGGCAGGCAGGGTCGGCCCGCAGGGTGGTGCGGGCCAATACCGGGGCCGCACAGCCCAGGTCGATGACCAGACCGGCGTCCAGCTCGCCCTGCTCCACGGCATCGGCCACAGCGTCGTTGTCCAGCAGGCGGAACCGCATCTCCACATGAGGGTACTGCTGGCGGAACTTGTCCAGCTGCGTTTCCAGCCCAGGCAGGTAGTCCGGCACCAGCGCCACGCTGATGCCGATGTGCACCGGCTGGGCCGACTGGATCTCGGCCCGCAGGGCGGCCTGCATCTGCTGGAACTGCTCCACCACCGGGGTGGCATGGCGCTGCAGGCTCATGCCGCGGTCGGTGAGGGTGAGCTTGTGGTGGGCACTGAGAAACAGCGGCCCGCAAAGTTCCGCTTCCAGCGCAGAGATGCTCTGCCGCAGCGCCTGCCGCGACAAAAACAGCCGCTGTGCGGCCCGGGTATAATTCATTTCTTCGCACAATACCAGAAAGTAGTGCAGCTGGCGGATGTCCATGGTTTCCTCCTGCGGATGTTTGTCATAAATAAAGAATACCGCCTTTTCCGGCAATTGTAAAGCCGGTGGACCTTCTTCCCGGTCACATTTTTTGCTGCGCTCTGCATTCCGCCGTATCACGCCGTCACATGGACCGCATTTTCCCGGACGGCATCAATGGTTTCCATCAGCTCACCGCCCATTTTGCCGTCAAACAGGCGGGTGAACAGGATGGGCTGGTCGAAAGGCGGTTTCATCAGAACGGCTTTGCTTTCCACATAGCCGTTCTGCTCGATGTAATGGATGACCTTCTGCACGAAAGCGATCTGCTTTGCATTCAGCGATTCATCGTTGATGAACTTGGAGAATGCCTGCATCGCGGCCTCGTGGTCAAGTTTTGCTACCTTGCGCACCAGCAGACCAAACGGGGTATCTTTGAACTCCCGGGCATAATCTTCTTTGCTGCCCAGCTCGCTGGTGAAGATGTACAAGCCCCAAAAGCCCTTATAAAACAAAAAAGACGACAAACCGTTTCTTTCAACGATTTATCGTCCTTTTGGTGCGCTCGAGGGAACTCGAATCCCTGGCCCTCTGATTAAAAGAATCCAAGGCGCATCATTCGTCAAATTTCAAAAGTTCGAAGAAACGTTATTTTTATCGTATCATCGCAAAACATGCCTTTGCACACACCGCATTATTTGCATACAGTGTGATGCTTTGCAACCGTTATCCAGCTATTCAGGTGTGCAAAAAGTGTGCAAAAATGTGCAGACGGGCAAAACAAAGCCCAATGGACAAATCAACCACCGGTTTTATGGCAGGGTTTAGGACATCCGAACAGACACCGTTTGATATAGAAATGAGGTTCACTATGAACAAACTACTTTCCTGCCGCTACAATATGGACACCAACCGGGTGGAAACCCGGTTCAAAGATGGCACCACTCTTGCCATCGACTGCATCGCCGTCGAGGACGAGTACGGCAACACCCCGGCACAGCGGGCAGAGCTGGACTGGCTGCTGTGGAACAAGCCATTGGAGTATGCACAGCTTGTGCTGGGTGGAGGGATGGAGCATTATCTTTCCCTCGGCTGTGACCACGGCAGAATGGAAGATTGAGGATTCAGCAGCCGTTCGCAAAAAATTAAAGAATCATCTTTGCAAAGTCCATTGCTATTTGAACGAAAATCGAATATAATATAGATAGGAAAGCGGACGTCATTCCGCTGGTGTGGCTGACACCTAAAATCCGATCAGATGCAGGACGTAAGGGCCTGAGGTTGGCGGGCAACGATAAAACCCGAAAGAGATGCAGGACGTAGGGGCCTGAGGTTGGCGGACAACGATAAAATCAGTCGCAAGGGACATCGGACAGCACCACGGTGTTGTAGGTGTCCCTTTTATTTTGTAAAAACGCAAAGGAGCGCAGAATCAACCATGACGAAAAAAGAAGCACTGTCCATCGTTTTTGCCTGTGCGCCGTTGTACAAAGAAAATCTGGTGGATAAAAGCCTGCTGTTCATCACTACCGACAAGCATAAGAGTGTCCATTGTCTGGAGGTCACGTTCGATATCAGCAACTTTCTGCACATGACAGGCTTCAAGCTGCGTAAGCCTAGCATCAATGCCAGACACTTTTTCAATCTGTGCTACGACAAACGTCTGACCGAAGCGGATTTTGAATTTTCCGCAGATGGAACCACCGAAATGAAAATGCGTGTTCTGCCCAGCCTGATGAAAAAGAATCTCTCCGCAAAAATGCTGGGCGACTACAATATGAGCCAGCCCAAGCTGTACACCGACAAGATCGCAGGCTCCCTCAGCGCCTGCATGGGTTTTGTCCGGGATAGCGGTGAAGGACGTTTCGTTCCCAACACGGTGCTGGAGGGCGATATCCGAACCAAAGTAAAGGCCGCTGACCGAATTATTGCTACATATCGCAAAAACCGTGGTGAGAAACAGTATTCAGAGGTCGTATTCACCGCCAAGAAGGTCGAATGGGAAAAGATCGTCCTTCCCGATGAATACTGCTATCTTGTGTTGCCTGAATAATAAAAGAATGCCCGCCACCGATGGAACGGAATCTCCACGGTGAGCGGGCATTTTGCGTTTTCGTTCGATTCAGGTGAATCTATTCGGCTTGTGGTTTTCGCTTAACCCACGGTTTGGCTCCACAACAGGCTGATACCGAACCAGTCCATTGCTTCATCGCCACCGATAGCTGGTCAACGCCGCTATCCTCTATTATTAGTATAGCGCAAAAGTATATAAGTGCAAGTGGTCAAGCATCGAAGGAAATGAAATTTTCACTCAGGTCTATTATATGTACTCTATACCGAAATGTTTCATGCAAACAGCATTTTTCAATATGACCTTTATTGTCCATTTTAGTCTATTATAGTCCTCATTTTTCCATATATAATTTGAATTTTCCCTTGCACTAGCCCCAGACAAATGTTATACTTGACAAAATGGAGGAAATGTGCTATGTCTGATGAAATTTTCACTGTATTGCAAGCGGCACAATACTTAAAGGTATCAGAAAAGACCATTCGTTGTCTTATAAAAAGTAAAAAGCTTACAGCATCACGTGTAGGAAGTCGTTCTCTTCGCATACGGCAAAACGACATCGATCAATATCTTGCCAATCACACAAATCATTGTAAAGGAGTTACTACCAATGAGTGAAGAGTTAATTCAGAGAAATTTGATAGATTCTCCTGAAAAAATGGGAGATTGGAATTTTTATAACATCGGAGCAACAACCTTAAAAGCACTAAAGTCAGCAAAACTAATTCCTGATAAGGATTATGAAACATTTGAAAGCAAAAAGCCGGATGCACTAATTGTTAAAAAACCCGTAGTAATTGCTGCCATCGAATACAAAACGCCTTCTCAACTTCGTACTGAAAAGCAAATCGAGAAGGCAATTGTGCAAGAATTAGGTACGGCACAAGCTTTGCAGGCAAAAGTTTATATTATTACTGACGGAAGTAAGAGTATCTGGGTCAATCCTTTAACTGGTCACGAGATTTTGCAGGAAAACGGCAGTAAAATAACTCTCAATTTCAATAAAACTAGCTCTGAATGTATTGTTCTGATTAACAAAATTCGCGCATCCATCAATGCTTCAAATGATATGTTAAGAGCCGCGGCATCTGTTGATCCTCTTCCGCTTGCTCAGAAAGTATGGCAGGATTTATGGGCCGTTTCTGGTGCAACTCCAGAAAATTGCCTCTACACCTTTGTCGAGATTTTCATTTTCAAATATCTGAGTGATCTTGGTGTATTAAAAGGCATGTATTCGTTTTATGATTTACTTGGAAAATATTCCGGTAATAATGAAAACGATGTGCTCGAATTCTATGCTTCTGTTATCCGTATAAAAATCAAAGAGCTTTTTCCCGGAAATCCAAAAGACAAAACCACAATCATTAATGGTACTATTTTTGTATCTAAAGATGATAAAGCAGTTTCTGGATACGCTACAGTTTTTCACAAAATCCTTAAACGATTCAATGGTTTTGGTACGCTTGAAAACATTGATTACGATTTTAAAAGCAAGCTCTTTGAAACGTTCTTGAAAGAATCTATCACAGGTCCTTGGAAATAAATATTTAGAAGATGTTGATTCCGAAAAATGTGTTATTGTTGATACGTACAGCAATAGATGTTTCCTCATCTCAAAAGATCTCCTCCACCATGGTGTGAGCGAAGAAGTATACCACAAAATGCTGGATAGCGATGAAACCGACTCAAACAAGTCAAGCGAAGAAGTCACTTTCATCTTAACAATTACGTATAAATGCAACATGCACTGTACTTACTGCTATCAGCAAAACGATAAAACCTTGGAAAAGAAACTTATCAGTGATGAAACTCTGGATAAAATTTTAAGTATCATTGCACAGTATATGGAAGCAAATCCGAACAAGACCGTTCGACTGGGTTTATTTGGTGGCGAACCCTTGCTGATCGAGAATGAGAAAGTAATTGATAAAATTCTCCAATTTTGCAAAGAGCACAAAACCACTGTTCATATCACCACAAACGGAAGTTTCCTTTCGTATTATTTGAAGAAATTTATCATCAATCGTCGCTTCATCAGCGGTATTTATCCCACAATCGACAGTATGGCGTTAAATTATATGACGCGATACGATCTTGATCCGAGCCGGAACAATACAAATGAAACTTTCAAACTCCTGTGCTGTATTAAGACACTTCTGCATTACGGCATCCATGTGGACTTAGGAACCAATATCGATAGGCACAATCATAAAGAAATCTGGAATACACTGGATGACTTGAAGAAGTTACAGCTTTTGCAGGATAAAAACTTTGCGTGGACTATTGGTCGAGTAGATGATCGTTTGTATGAAACAAATTTCCCTGACATCATGATGGAAAGTGAGATTCTCGCTGAGCTTCAAAGCAAGCCTCTCCCGGACAATGTTCACGCGGCATTTTTAAAGACCTGCTATAACTTTGCCGACAAAATGGGCCTAAAGTTGAATTTGCGGGAGCATAAACAAACACATAGTTATTGTTGGAGCACTTCGTCATCCAGTAATGTTTTTTATGTTGATATGAATCTGAAAACATATCGTTGTACTTGCACAGTTGGTAGATCTAGGTACAGCCTTTTTGATTTTTCCTATGAAAATTTAACAAATTATCGGCCCGTCGCTGTAACCTGCAATTCTTATGCGGAGTGTAAGGATTGTAAAATCGGTGGCTTCTGCGGTGGCGGATGTCAGCTGTCCCACCAAATCGATTTCAAAAAGTGCTGTACATATGAAGAAGAAGTTTTTTCTCACTTCATGAAAACACTGTTTATTCCTTATATTAAATCCAAATATAACGAGGTGAATCAAAATGAACGCAAAGCTGAAAACAGATGCACTTGACCTTACCTCTCTGCTCAATGGGCTGGTGTTTTTCTCCCCAGTCTCTCTACTGGTACGAACCACTGCAGGAATCTCTCTCAGCCAATTCTTCATTTTGCAAGCAATTATGGCTACTATGGTCCTCCTCACAGAGATTCCTCTCGGAAAGCTGACCGATCGCATTGGCTATAAATCCACGTTGGTACTATACCAGATCGCGCTGCTCATTTCGAGAACCTGCCTCTTGCTGGCTCATGTAAGCTGCAATTATAGTCTGTTTATTTTACAGGCTATCCTCGAAGGCACAGCGGCTTCCTTTTCTTCTGGGACGCAGAGCGGCTATATTTATATTATGTTTTCAAAGGAACATTACGCTGAAAAATCTGCACATGTCGCCAATTATGGAACTGTCGGATTTTTTGCCAGTACCCTAGCTTATGCGGTCCTGTACACGCTGATTGGCATCAAGGGTCTGCTTCTGGCAACGATTGCCGCAAACCTTGTTGCTGTCTTTACCTCTTTAAAAATCCCCAAGGAAACAGTGCAGCCCAGAAGTGAAACGCGCCAAAAGAAAAACATTCCCTATCCGCAGTTGTTTCAGCAGAAAAAGATATGGATGCTTCTAATGATTTTGGCAGCTTTGAACATTGGCCGCATTCTGATCAATTTCTTCTATGCGGAGAAGCTGCAGTTGTGCGGGATCAATGAAACCTGGCTCGCCGCAATTATTATGGGTTATTCTGCAATTCAGTTGCTGTCCGAACGGATTCTCGCCCGTACCAAGCCTGAACACTATAATCAAATGATGGCACTGTTTTTCATTCTGAGTGGAATAGCCCTTGGTGTGTTGGGCTTGGTCAATGTGCCGGTTTGGACTATCCTATTTATGCTGATCCTTCCGCTTTTTTTGGATATTCCATCCTATCTGCTGGGAGAAGTCCAAAACAGCATTGTAGATGCTGCCGGCAGGGAAGACAATCGCGCCGAGCTGCTTTCCGTCTTCAACATGGGCGTCAATGTTACTGAAATTTTTTATCTGTTTGGCTCATCACTACTGGTGAGCGCCGGGTCAACGGCTTGTTTTGTCATCCTCGGTGCTTTTATGACCGTAGTTGGAATTGGCATCTGTCTTTCTGTGAAGAGCGCATGGTTGCTTTCACTTCAAGAAAAAAAGAACGGCAACTAATAGTGCCATGGGCATCGAAGGGCTGTTCATGGAATGGATTGTCCGCGCACTCAAACCCGGAAAAAAGGCTTTTATTGTCGTGCCAGATGGAATCATGAATCGGAGTAACGATAAAAAATTACGAGATTTTATTCTTGGCCAGTGCGATATCGACGCGGTGATTTCTTTGCCATTAAACACATTCTTTACGACCAACAAAAAGACCTATATTCTCGCACTCACTAAAAAGATTCCTCTTAATGTTGGCGGAATTCCCACTCTTCCCAAGCAAATCTCTCCGGTATTCACATATCTTTGCTCAGAAATCGGCGAAACGCGGGATGTCTATCGCTTTGATATCGAGCAAAATGATTTGGAAGCGGCCTCGGATTTGTTTAATATGTTTAAGGGAGCAAAGATAAAATTCAGAACGGATGACCCACGCTGCAAAATTATAAGTATTGATAAATTTTATACCAGTGCGCATTGGGCTGTAGATCGTTGGTGGACAAGAGAAGAAAAGATTCAGCTTGGCGTGGAAGATGATGTTGAAACCATCACTCTTTCCGGCCTCGCCACTTTAATTTCTGATGTTTCATCTTCTTTAATGGAATATCGCGAGCCACTTTATGAGTTGGAGAAAAAAAAACAATAATTTCTCGTCAAATGGTTAATATAATCGACCCTGCCGTGTTCCGTTTATCCTCCTCTGGAATCGGACTTAATCGTGTAAAATTAAATGCTCTAAACACTGACAATCCGGACGATTTTCCCGTCTATACTGCTGGTCAAGAACCTGTGGCATTCATAAAAAGACTTCCAAAAGAGCCCTTTGGTGCAAACGTGGATAACCCTGTTCTTAGCTTTGCTACAAACGGTGATGGGTCGGCCGGCCGCAATTTTGTAATTCATACGAAGCCATTTTATGTCAATACCGATCGAATCGTCGTTCAAGTACTTCGCAAGGATATCAGCCCTCAGTATGTTCGCGTTGCGCTTAATGATATGAAGGAAAAATATGGATTCAATCATGCACACAAAGCCAACTCTCACAACTTGGCTCCTGTCACCATCCAACTTCCTGTAAAAAGCAACGGATGTTACGACTTAGAGCAACAGGAAATTATGGTCGAAATTTTCAACTATCTTGAAGATATGCGAAAATCTCTTCTCCATCAAAAAGACCGTGTGGTAGAAAGCAACGTCTGTGTAGACTTGTCCTGCTACCATTTTGCCCAGAAAAAGATTTCGGATCTGTTTTCGGTTCTTCGAGGAAGCGGAAAATATACTAGAAGCTATACTCAGGAACATCCTGGCGCAGTCCCTCTCTTTTCGGGAAACACTTCTGGGGCATTTGCGTATGTCGATACCGCTGATTATAATACCCCTTGTTTGAGCTGGGTGATTGATGGCCTTGCTGGGTATCTTATGTTCCACTCATCAGAGTTTTCTGCAACAAATCATCGAGGAGTTTTGCTTCCAAAATTTTCTGACATTAACCTTCAATATGCCAAATTTATTATGGAACCTATTTTCCGAAATGCAAAGAAGGGTCGTGTTGGTGATAACGGAGAAAACGAATACTCTTCACTCCCTCCCTTTATGGTTTCTGAACTTTTGGTCCCATTCCCTGTTGATGATACTGGAAAGATAAGCCTATCCGCTCAGCAAGAAATTGCCGAACAATATATTACTGTTGAGCAATGCAAACGAGATGTTGCTGAGAAGTTAGATGCTCTGGCTCATCAAAAAATCGAGCTATAATAGCTCTGAATGCCAAAAGTGTCATACTTTTACCGCTTTACCGCAATAAAACTTGCAAAACCATCTTGACGCGCTCCGCAATCCATGATACCCTTTATCGCAAATCCCACCAATTTTGTAGAAAAGTACAGAACGGCGAGGATTTATTCTCCATGAAGATTTTTACCGCCCCGCAACACACCCGATCTATTTTGCCGCCGTTTCACCCGACAAAATCATCGCTGCGCTGCGTGGGCGGTATTTTTCTTTTTTACAAATAAAATCTTATGTAGTTGTTCAATCTTCCAAAATTTGTTTTTAGTTGTTGACCGCACAACTTCAAAGTGTTATTCTTGTGCTTGAAAGAAGCAGGTTGTAGTGTCCGCACTGCGTCGGCTTTCTTCATACTGTACCTTGAATCTTACATAAGCCGTCTGAACGAGATACTGCGCCATGACCTCACACTTTCTGTGGGCGAGCCGGACAACGCCGCTGCAAAACAGGGGCAGGAACTGCGTTCGGTGTGAACGGTGACCATGAGCAGGGGCTTTGCCTTTTCACACGTTTTGCTCTGCAAAATTTTCAACGTGCATTGCGGTTCGACTTCTGAAATTTTCAGTGTTGCACGGAAAGGGCGAAAGCAAGTATCGACCTGTGGCCACAAATTTTCAATGCTTGAAAAATTGCTGTCCACTCAGTCATCCTTGTTGGGGAGTGCCTTCCCCAAACCCTGCTCTAGCTTCGCACCGTTGGTGCGAATGCGGCGTGTCGCATTACATAGCCCTCTCCATCCCGGAGCGGGCATTTATCATTTTCACAGGAGGTCGAATATGGCTGAAATGAAAAGTCCGAACGCACACGCAAAGAAGAACCGCAATGACACGCCGCGAAAACGAAAAACACACATCATCAAGGTCAGAGTGACCGCAGAAGAAAAACTGCGGATCGCATACGCCTGCAAAGAACTCCACCTCACCCAATCCGAACTCGTCCGCCGCGTCCTGTACGGCGTGAACGTCAAGCACACCGTTGTGGTGGCGCAGGGCGGCGAGGATGCACTGGCGGCGCTTGCCGCCTTGTCTGCTCAGTGCAGCAAGGTGGGAAGCAACCTCAACCAGCTTGCACGGCACTTCAACTCCGGCGGCAAAGACACCGAGCAGCTCCGGGCGCAAATTCTGGAGGAACTGTCCGCACTCACGAACTTTCGGCTGAAAGCCGAAGAAACGGTTGGTGAACTGTATGGCAACCATCAAGCATTTAAGCTCGAAGAACTCTAACTATGCCGCCGCCGAAAGCTATCTCACCTTTCAGCACAACGAGTACACTGGTCTGCCCATTCTGGACGAGAAGGGCAGACCCAAGCTGCGGGATTCGTACCTGCTCGACACCCTTGAGTGCGGCGAATCTTCGTTTGCTATGGCCTGCCTGATTGCCAATCGCAAGTACGGCAAGAACGGCAGGCGGGAGGACGTGAAGACCCACCATTATATCATCAGCTTCGACCCGAAGGACGCAGTGGAGAACGGCCTGACCATGGAGCGGGCGCAAGCCCTTGGCTTGCAGTTCTGCAAGGACAACTTCCCCGGTCATCCCGCCATTGTCTGCACCCACCCGGACGGTCACAACAGTGCCGGGAACATCCACGTCCACATCGTCATCGGCAGCTTGCGCGTCCGCACCGTGGAATGGCAGACCTTCATGGACAAGCCGTGCGACTGGGAAGCGGGCAAGAAGCACCGCTGCACCTCTGCCATGCTCCGGCACCTCCGTGTCGCAGTCATGGAGATGTGCGAGCAAGCCGACCTGAACCAGATCAACCTGCTGGAAGCCCAAGGCGACCATGTTTCGGAGCGCGAGTATTGGGCGCAGCGGCGCGGACAACGCCGCCTCGACCATGCCAACGCCAAACTCGCCGCCGAAGGGCAGCAGCCCACCCAGACCGTCTACCAGACCGAGCTGGACAAGCTGCGAAAGCAGATCTACGCTGTGCTGAACAAGACCACCACCTTCGAGGAATTTTCTGCATTGCTCATGCAGGAACACGGCATCGCCGTGAAGGAGAGCCGAGGCCGGTTGAGCTACTGCCCGCCCGGCCGGACAAAGTTCATCACCGCCAAGAAACTGAGCAAGAAGCTGGAAAAGGAGCAGGTACTGACCGCCCTCTCTCAGAACATCCAGCTTACCGCCATCATCCAGCCCAGCAGCGAGAAGAAACCGGATAAGATCAGGAAACTGGTTGACATTCAGGCGAACGTGGCTGCGGGCAAGGGCATCGGCTATGAGCGTTGGGCGAAAAAGTTCAACCTCAAACGCTGGTCGCAGACCTTGTGTCTCCTGCAGGAGAAAAAGCTGCTCAGCGAAGATGCCCTGAACCAGCGCATTGTCGAACTGAAAACCCAGCACGACGATGCACTGGCGGTGGTCAAAGACTTGGATGCCCGCATGGTCTCCCTCAAGGAGCTGCGCGGGCATCTTGTGGTCTATCGGCAGTACAAGCCTCTTGCACAGAAGCTCCAGACGGTGCGGAATCCCGCCAAGTTCAAGGAGCAGCACCGTGCAGAGTTTGCCGTGTACGAGGCCGCTTGCGCCTATTTCAAGGCCAACGGGCTCAGGACACTGCCGGACCTCAAAAAGCTGGATGCCGAATATCAGACCCTTTCCTCGGAGAAAAACGGGTTCTATACCCGCTACAAGAAAGCGCAGATCGAGCTGCGTGAACTCCGCACCGCACAACAGAACGTGGAAGCCTTCTTCCGCAAGGAAGAGCGCAGCCACACCGTACCGCAGCAGGAGGTCAAATGAACAACACTCTGACGAATCGATGTGTGAATAAACCCAACCTCACCCACGCCCCTCACCGGGCTTCGTCCTTTCGCCTGTACCCCACCCATTGGGACGGAGGGTAGCATCTCTGTCTTTTCGGACGTAAAGAACGCCATCTCGACCCGGCAGGCGGCGGAGCTGTACGGCTTCGCCGTAAACCGGAACGGCATGATGTGCTGCCCCTTCCACGGGGATAAACACCCCAGCATGAAGGTGGACAGCCGTTTCCACTGTTTTGCCTGTCAGGCAGATGGCGATGTGATCGATTTTGTCGGCAGACTTTTTCAACTTTCTCCCTATAAGGCTGTGGACAAGTTGAAGGAGGACTTCGGCATGGCACTTGCCGACGGCAAGGTGCGGCTTGCTCCCCGCAGACCGCCCACCGTCCGGCAGCAGCTGCTGGACTATTACCGCTGTCTGCAGCGTTGGCGGGTCCGATACGCACCGCAGTCACCCACAGAAGAACTTCACCCCTGCTTTCTTGAAGCGATAAAGAACCTTGACATCGTTGAATATTATCTGGACTGTTCGGTGCTCCCGGACCCGCAGACCGAAAACGAGCTACGGAAGTATTGGGAGGGATTGCATGAGCGACTGGAAAAAGAGGAACGACGATTGGCGTGATGAGGACGAACTGGAAGAAGAGGAAGAATGCGAATGCCCTTGGGTAGACAGCAAGGGCAAAGTGCGTGAAACCGCTTACTGCCAATACCTTTTAGAGAAACACCCCATGATGTGCCTGAAACAGAAGCTGTTCGACCAGAACGGCGAGGTAGACGAGGACGCACTGCTCTACGAAGTCCACAGCGACCTCCGTGACTTTGTGCTCGACAACCTTGCCAAGAAGGAAAAGCAGGTTCTGGACGCACTCCGTATCGAAACCTATACCCCTGAATGGAAACCCCAGCTTGACCGCATCCATCTCCAGAACGGAACCTACTTTCTGGACGAGCGGGGCTTTGTGCCGGAAAAGGAACTCTGCCTGAACCGGCTCCCCGTGGAATACCAGCCCGATGCCCCTGCACCGACCAAGTGGCTGGAATTTCTGGACGGTCTGCTCATCCCGGAGGACATTCTGACCTTGCAGGAATATCTCGGCTATCTTCTGATCCCGTCTACCAAGGCGCAGAAGATGCTGGTCATGACCGGCAAGGGCGGCGAGGGAAAATCCCGCATCGGCTTGCTGCTGAAGAAGCTGTTCGGGGAAGCCTCTCACTCCGAATCCATCCTCCGCATCGAAACGAACCGCTTTGCCAGTGCAAATCTGGAGTACAAGCTGGTCATGGTCGATGACGACCTGAACATGGTGGCTTTGCCCGAAACACGGAACATCAAGTCCATCGTCACCGCTGAAGACCGTTTGTGCATCGAGCGGAAAAACAAGCAGGCTGTCCAAGGCCTGCTGTACGTTCGTTTCATCTGCTTCGGCAATGGCAACCTTGTGGCTGCTCACGATGACAGCGACGGCTTCTGGCGCAGGCAGATCCTCATCACGGTGAAAGACCGTGACCCTGCCCGAGTGGATAACCCGTTCCTTATCGAAGAGCTGTCCGAGGAGCGTCCCGGCATCCTGCTGTGGATGCTGGAAGGGTTGCACCGTCTGCTGGCGAACCGCTATCAGTTCACCATCAGCGAGCGCTCCATCCAGAACCTCGAAGCAGCCATGGCGGACAGCGACAACCTGACCCAGTTCATGCAGGCAACGGCGTATGTCCGCTTCAAGCCCGACACCGAGGAACGCTCCACCTATCTCTACCGCGCCTACACCAAGTGGTGCGAGGATAATCTGGAATCGCCTGTTCCGCAAAAGAAGTTCAGCCAGTTCCTGCTGAAAAATGCAGGGAAGTATGGCCTGACCTTTTCCAAGCACATCGAGGGAAAGTATCGCGGCTTCCGGGGCGTATGCGTCCACCCCGCCTTTGCTGCGGCATAAAACACACGAAAAGTGAAAAACTCCCGCCCTACGCGCCCCAGATCGGCAGTTTCTACTTGTTATCGCTGTTTTCTCCGGGCGCGTGTCCGCTCCTTCCGGGCGGATGCAGGGCGGCAACACGCCCTTCGGGGCGGGAAAGAAACCCAGATGCGCCCCAAGAGGGCGCGTGCATCCCAGCCATGCGCCCCATAAAATCAACACAGAAAGGTACTTTTGTGCGGTTTGGGGCGCGTGGGGCGCGTAAATTCAAGTTCTCGCACTTTTTTGGGCTGTTGCTTCGGGTCAGGAGCGGCAGGCCCTTACATATTTACCGGCCCACAGGGTGCAGCTCAACCGGAGCTGCGCCGGGTCTGGAGAAGTGCAAAGGAGACATGCCTATGACGAATGTCCGCAAAAATTCCGCTAAACTGACCCGTGAGGACTTGAAAATCGCGCCCGAATCCCCTACAATGGAATTGTCCGAAAACCCTGCCGTAGAACCTTCTGACCAGACCAGCAAAACCGTCCGACACGCCCCGCTCGTTTACCGGGTGGAGGAGATTGCCCAACTGTTGGCGATCTCCAACCGTGCTGCGTACAATCTGTGCAACACCACGAAAGACTTCAAGGTGATCCGCCTCGGTACCAGCATCCGGGTAAGCAAGCAGAGCTTCGATGATTGGTTTGCAGCGGTCTGAGGGAGGGAACATCTATGGCATCTATTCTCAGGCGCGGAGATTCCTACTCCGTTCGTTTCAAATACAAAGACCATGCTGGCCGGATCTGTGAAGGCTGGGAGAGTTTCAAAACCAAGAAGGAAGCGCAAGACCGCAAGATCTCGGTAGAGAAAGAACTCTTGGACGGTACGTTCCTCATACCCGATGCAATGACGGTAGCGGAAATGCTGTACAAGTGGCTCCCCATCCAGTCCAGCAAGCACAAGTGGGCACCCAAAACCTACACCCACACGGTAGCCATGATTCAGAATCTTGTCGTGCCCTATCTCGGCAAGAAGCAGATTCAGAAGGTTCAGACGTATGACCTCGAACAGTTTTACGCCACGCTGAGCCGGACACCGCGCGGACTGTATAAGCAGGGTGTCAAGCAAACGCTCACCGACAAACAGAAGCGGCAGTTTCTGACGGGTGCTTCCATCCGGGAAGTCCACGCCATGCTCAAGACTGCTTTTTCCTATGCCGTTGAGTGGGGTCTGCTCCTCAAGTCACCGATTCCGAGAGAAGCCCCGAAATCGACCTCGGAAGAACGTGCCATCTGGGACGAAAAGACCATGCTTGCTGCGTTGCAGACCATGACCGACCCTACGCTCCACCTTGCTGTTCATCTGAGCATGATTCTCTCGCTGCGTGTCGGAGAGATCCTTGGCTTGCAGCCGGGAGACATCGACTTCGATGCAGCGGATGGACGGGGAACCATCACGGTCGGCAGGAGCTTACAGCGCACCGAAAAGGCTGCACTGGAAAAGACCGACCCGAATCAGATCTACCACATCTTCCCCGACCAGCGTGAGGGCAGCAGCTCCGCACTGGTGCTGAAGAAGCCGAAAACCAAGAAATCCAGCCGCACCCTTTATCTGACGAGACCCTTGAAAGATGAACTGCTGGCTTGGCTGGAAAAGCTCCGGCAGGACGAGCTTGCCATGGATGGCAGGTATCGCAACTGCGGTCAGCTTTTCCGCCTGCCCAACGGTATGCCTGTTGCCCCGGAAGCCCTTTCTAAATGGTACCGCACTTGGCGTGCGGAGCACCCGGAGTTTGAGAAGATCGTGTTCCACGGTCTGCGCCACTCCAGTGCCACTTACCAGTTGATTGAATCCGGCGGCAACATCAAGGCCGTGCAGGGCAACACTGGCCACGCCACCACGGGCATCCTGATGGACACCTACGCCCACACGCAGGACAAGCCCCGGTTGGAGCTGGCTGAGAAGCTGGAAGCAGACTTCTACTCGCAGGACATCGGTTCCCCCAAATCCGGCTCTGTGCCGGTAAAAGAAAATCTGCCGGACAGCATCCAGATCACCCCGGAAGGGATGCTGAAAGTTGTCCGACAGATGAACCCCGAGCAGCGGCGTGAGTTTACCCGCCTGCTGTTCGCCTGAAAAAAGTATGGAAAAAACGCTCACGATGCACAGAATGCAGATAATGCAAGGAAAAACACGGCTTTCCCGCCGGTGTGCAAAAAGTGTGCAAAAGTGTGCAAAACCCCAGAAAATGAAAAATCCCGCGAGGAATCTTGCGATTCTTCGTGGGATTTTGGTGCGCTCGAGGGAACTCGAATCCCTGGCCCTCTGATTAAAAGTCAGATGCTCTACCGGCTGAGCTACGAGCGCATATTCTGCAACAATACAATACTGCCGAATAATATTACCATAAATGCCGATAAAATGCAAGTGCCCGGCCGAAAATTCTTGCGTTGCACTTATGAAGTCCCCCGCGGGGACTTTAAGCGACCGAACGGTCTCGCCGCAGGCGAGATGGAGGGATTTTATCCCGACAAGTTCCTCTTTACAAAACCGGACAGAATCGTTACAATCAAAGCAAATCCGATTTGGGCTCTTTTCCGGGCAGGCAGTGCCTGACCCCGCCGCGATCCTTTCCCCCTGCAGGAGGTAATTTCTATGAAAAAGATCACTCGCCGTTCCGTTCTTCGTCTGTCCGGGCTGGCAGCCGCTTCGCTGGCGCTGACCAGCTGCCGGGCCACCGGTTCTGCCGCCGTTGGCAGCCGCTTTTCCGACTGGCTGCGGCAGAAGCTCGCCAACAGCTCTTCCTCTGCATCCTCGGAGGCGGCAGCCTCCGGCGAGGTAGCGGCTTCCAGTGAGGCCGCCGCATCTTCCGCAGCAGCGGAGGAACCGGCCGCGTCCAGCTGGCTGCCTGCCTACGACGCCGACCCGCTGACCGGCGAGGCCAACCGCAGCAGCGGCCGCATCGTGGGCGTGATGGTCAACAACATCAGCTATTCCGAGCGGCAGAACGCCCGCCCTCAGCGGGGCCTTTCTTCTGCTGACCTGCTCATCGAGAGCAAGGTGGAGGGCGGCATCACTCGCTTCTGTGCCGTGTACCGCGACGCCGACAGCATCCCCGAGGTGGGGCCCATGCGCTCCGGCCGGGACCAGTTCCTGCAGCTGCTGATGCCCTGGCAGGCGCTGTACTACCACGACGGTGAAAGCGCCCCCTGCACCAAGTTCATCAGCGTCTACAACTACTCCGGTCTGAACATCGGCGGCAAGAGCTACTTCAACACGCCCACCCATCCCCATGTGGCCCACCGGGACAGCCGCGGCCGCAACGTCGCCTACGAACACACCGAGTTCACCTCCGGCAAGGAGATCCGGCAGGCCGCCGCCAATGCCGGCATCGGCCTGAGCCACGATTACGACACCACCTTCTTCCGCTTTGCGGACTACCGCACCGGGGCCGAGAATACCATGCGCGGCACCGCTTCCGGCCGGACGATACGCATCGTGCACTCCGACAACTACAAGACCAGCTTCAGCTACAGTGCACTGAGCCGCACCTACAAAATGCAGATGTACAGCCACGCCGCCGGCGGATTCGAGAACACCGTGGACGAACTGAACGGCAAGCAGCTGAGCTTCGACAACCTGCTCATCTGCTTTGCCCCCATCGCCGCCTACCCTGGCGACTCCGGCGACGTGCAGCAGGTGAGTTACATTTCCGGCGGCGAAGCCTACTTTTTCAGCCGGGGCGGGGTACAGGTGGGCCGCTGGGAGAAGGCCTCCCCGGAGCATCCGCTGAAGGTCTACGATGACGCCGGGGCCGAGCTGCTCTTCAACCGCGGCAAGACCTACCTTGCCATTGTGGACGACGATGAGTGGTCCAATTTCAGCTATCAGTAAACGAGGGGAACGCCATGAAACGCATCTGGATCCAGCGCATCGGTGCGGCTGTGCTGTGCGCTGTGCTGCTGGCCGGCTGCATGCCGGGCGGCCCGGCAGCCGACAGCACGGCTTCTGCTGACCCCCTGACCGGGCAGGAGCAGCAATACCCGGGCCAGCGTCCGGCGGCAGTGGTCATCGACAACGCCCCCGGCAGCACCACCCAGTGGGGCATCGGCAGCGCCTCTGTGGTGCTGGAGGCCGCAGCCCGTGCGGACACCGCTCCCAGCCTGTGCCTGGTCTATCCCTCCGTGTCGGCCCAGCCGCCCGGTGGGGCCGGGCAGGCTCAGGC